>JACKQG010003023.1_pt1 | contig 21133 bp, 16 predicted proteins | sample 8237621 | NCBI WGS metagenome assembly JACKQG01 (sample SAMN15677084, study PRJNA649215) | marine metagenome | biome: marine; feature: Black Sea; material: saline water; isolation source: suspended particulate matter (SPM) from the Black Sea western gyre | collected 2013-06-09/2013-06-10 | depth... | reverse complement strand
ATGCGCCTGCGTCTGAATATTTCACGGGATTGGTGGATGGAATTGAACGGGAAGACTAAGATCGAGTGGAACAATATCCGGATGGTTCCTATCCTGCACAACTGGGTGGAATTCGCCCTGGAGGTAAGAAGGGAATTTCAAGAGTTCAAGCCGGATCATGTGGCTGTGGAGTATCCGGATACATTAAGGGAGAAGATTATTGATGGTGTCAAGAGACTCCCCCTCCTCTCTGTGGTCCACTACGAGGAACAGGATGGGGCCTTTACCTATCTTCTCTTAGAGCCAACTGACGGTCAAATAGAGGCAATTCGATTAGGACTTTCAGAGCATATCCCCCTACATTTTATTGACCGGGACACAGAAGGATATCCTCCTGATTTTTCGCCCATGCCGGACCCCTACGCAATAACAAGGATAGGCCATCTTGTCTACTGCCAGGCCCGTATAAGAATGGGACGTGATCATGCTCCTTCCCCCGAGGATACCCTTAGGGAGAAGACCATGGCCTATCATCTTCAACAACTCAGCAAAACAGGTAAAAGGATCCTTTTTGTGGGTGGGTTGTCTCATACTCGCGGGATATTGGACATGCTCGATGAACCTCAGACCCACGTCATTGGCCGGAGGTCGAGGAAGGGGATCGGACTGGCCCACCTCCACAGGGACTCGAGCAGGGAGATCATGGGCGAAATGCCATTTCTCGCAGCGGCCTATGAGGGTGGCAGGTCGGGGCTTGAGGAGTTGGACAGGCTCAAGATCAACTCTCAATTGATTGATATTGCAAAAAAAAGGCACTGGAAGAAGAGCAAAGAAGAGCTTTCTCATGGCCAGGTCCGAATATTAAACAGATTTGCCAGGAACTATGCCTTTCTCACGGGGAATCTCGTACCCAGCTTTTACCAGCTCATTGTTGCGGCCAGGGGCGCAGTTGACGATAATTTTGCCTATGAAGTTTGGGAAAAGGGCGGTGATTATCCCTGGCAGACTGAAGAGCCCGGCATCCCCGTGCTTCGATTAAAAGGAGAAGATCTCTTCTTAGACAACAAGAGAATCAGGTTTCATAGGCAGTTAAAAACACTTCGCAGACGCTTAGTGCCTGTTCCGGTCAAGAAAAAGAAAAGGGATGGTCATCCGGACGAGTGGCGGAAAGATTTCAAGGGATTTTCTATCTGTTCTTATCCGCCCGAGGACATTGCCATTGAAGGGTATGGTCATTATCTGAGAAAGAAGGCCCTTGAGATAAAGACCGAGGAAAACATGCGGATCGAGCCCTTTACCTGCTCCATCCTTGACGGTCTGGACATCAGGGAGACCATCAGGGAATGGGGCAGCGGGACAATCTATGTAAGAGCAGAGCGGCCCTTGAAGGGAAAGGTGGGTTCTGTGGTGGTCATCTTTGATCCTGATCTTCCGAACAGGGACGGCGGGGAGGATTTTCCATGGTGCGTGACCTGGCTCGGTGAGCATAACCAGGAATCGGATATGTCTTTTTACAGCACCCCCGCAGGTGAGGTCATGGACGGTCCGGGGATTTCCAGGTGCCAGTACGGGGGCTTCATGCTGACCTACCCGCCCCTGCGGGTCTATGATATCTGGAGAGACCCGTTTTTTGGATTTGCCAGGAACAAACCTGAAAAACTCCTCATGGCCGCCCTCGACTACAGTCTTGAGAAACATGTGGTCTATGTGGCAGCTACACCTCCATCGGGGTGGTGCCGGAGCATGGCGGCCCGTTTAGGCAAAAAGATTATCTACCTCCCCATCGGGACCTTTTCTCCTGTTACCTTGAAAAAGATCAGACAGTTTCACGTCTTGGACGGCCATCCCGTAAGAAGATATGCCCGCAACTACATTTGACCTTCGCGTAAACAGTGAAAAGGCAATTTGAGGCCTACGTCCGTCCGGAAGGAGTGATAAGGTGATCAATATCTCCTTGACTTAGGGATTGTTATGTGTATTATATTGTGTATAGCAAAACTCATGAAAGGAGGCTATTTAATGAGTACAAATATTGTTAGATTAAACATTACGCTTCCAAAAGAGGTCGCCGAATCCCTGAACAGTATGACCGAACCCAGAAAGCGCAGCCATTTTATAGCAAAAGCCATCGTGGAACGGATAGAACGAAGACAGAGAGAGAAGTTAGAAAAGGACTTGGAAGAAGGCTACCGGGCGACCAGACAGGAGGCTCTCGCAGTCTCGAAGGAGTTTGAAACTGCTGATCTGGAGGGCTGGGATGAATATTAGGAGAGGGGGATGTTACCTTGCTACGCTTGATCCTGTCATAGGCCATGAAATATCAAAAACAAGGCCGGTAGTGGTTATTTCAAATGACAAGAATAACGAGTTCTCCGGCACGGTTACAGTTCTGCCCATCACTTCGAAGAATCTTCGGAAGATATACCCCTTTGAAGTATTTCTGGCCAAAGGCGAAGCAAATCTTCCAAAGAACTCCAAGATCAAGGCCGATCAGATTCGAACAGTGGATAAAGGCAGGTTAGTGAAACTCATCGGCACATTGGATGAAAATCAGATCGAACAGATCGATAAAGCCGCAAAGATTCATCTTGCCTTGTTTTGACAGGGAAAACATGTGTCCCTGAACAGGATACCCATGGTCAGTACAGAGAACAAAACCGAAACAAAATCCCGTTAATCCTGTTAATTCTGTCAAAAAAAATATCGGTCCTTTTCAGTCCAGAACTTATTGCAAGGAGGATGCAGTTACTCTCCTCTCCTGAAGAAATGGCAAAAACTTCAGGCAGGATTACCCCGCGTTCCGCGGGCCAGGCATGGATTGACTTGATTTCAAAAAAACGGAGCTATTTTTTCTCCAGGATACTCCGGAAATATTCAATGGTCTTTTTTAGGCCTTTTTCGACATCTATCACAGGCTCCCACTGAAGCCTTTCTTTGGCCAAGCTGATATCCGGTCGTCGCTGAAGGGGATCATCCTGGGGAAGGGGCTTGAAGATGATGTTGGATTTGCTCCCGGTCAATCTGATGGTCTTCTCTGCGAGATCGAGGATGGTGAATTCAGTCGGGTTCCCGAGGTTTACCGGACCTACGAAGTCGTCCGGCCCGATCATCATCCGGATCAGACCTTCAATCAAGTCATCCACATAACAGAAAGAACGGGTCTGGAAACCGTCCCCGTAGACCGTTATATCCTGGTTTGTCAAAGCCTGGACGATAAAGTTGCTTACTACCCGACCGTCATTCGGGTGCATCCTGGGGCCATAGGTGTTGAAGATCCTGACCACCCTGATATTGACGTTGTTCTCGCGGTGATAATCAAAAAAGAGGGTCTCGGCACAGCGCTTTCCCTCATCATAGCAGGACCTGGGACCGATGGTATTGACATTGCCCCAATAATCTTCATTCTGGGGATGTACTGTCGGGTTGCCGTAGACCTCGCTGGTTGAAGCCTGGAGGATCTTAGCCCCTACCCTTTTGGCAACGCCCAACATGTTGATAGCCCCCATAACACTGGTCTTCACTGTCTTGACCGGGTTATACTGGTAGTGTATGGGTGATGCGGGACAGGCCAGGTTATATATCTCATCCACTTCAAGGAATATGGGATGAACAAGGTCGTGACGTATCAGTTCAAAATTGGGTTTGCCAATGAGATGACTGATATTCTTTTTGGCGCCGGTAAAAAAATTATCTAAGCATAAGACATCATGGCCATCTTCTGTTAGGCGATCACAGAGATGGGACCCTAAAAACCCCGCGCCGCCGGTGATTAGAATGCGTTTTTGATCGTGTATCATTATATTGTTCCTCTTTCTTAAAAATGCGTCAGGCCGGGTTTGCCGATCGGAAAGACATTAAAGCCGATCTTAAACAGTTTCTCGTGGTCGAGGATGTTTCTGCCGTCAAAGATGAAGGCCGGTTTAGCCATTGACCGGTATATTTTCTTATAATCAAGATCCCCATATATCTTCCATTCGGTCATGACGGCAATCGCGCTGCAGCCCGCAGATGCCTCATAAGGATCTTCAACATAGGATATCTCCCCGGCCACGTCTCGCAGATCTTTCATTGCATTTTTCAAGGCCTTTGGGTCGGTGATTACCACTTTCGCCTTTTCTTCGATCAGTCTCTTTGCGACAAAAATAGCCGGACTCTCTCTGGTGTCTCCGGTGTCAGCCTTAAAGGCAAACCCGAAGAGGCAGATCCTTTTGTTGGCCAAGGTGTTGAACATAATGTTAAGCATGTTCAGGATGAAGCGTTCTTTCTGGTAATCATTAATTTTGACCACACCCTCCCAGTAATCGGCCACTTCTTTGAGATCGTAGTATCGGCAGAGATAGACGAGATTCAGGATGTCTTTCTTGAAGCATGACCCTCCAAAACCGACACTGGCGCTTAGAAACCTGCTTCCCACACGACTGTCCATGCCCACGGCGCGTGCGACCTCTTCAACGTCCGCATCGGCCTTTTCACAAAGGGCAGAGATGGAATTTATTGAAGAGATCCTCTGGGCCAGGAAGGCGTTTGCAACCAGCTTGGAAAGCTCGCTGCTCCAGATATTTGAGGTAATTATCCGTTCTGCGCGTATCCAGTTGGAATATATTTCAACTAAGACATCCCTTGCCTTCAGACCTTCTCGAGTCTGCGTTGACCCAATGAGGACCCGATCAGGATCTTCCAGGTCTTTTATGGCGGTGCCTTCAGCCAAAAACTCAGGATTTGAGAGGACATCAAACCGGATGCCGTTGTCCGCAGATGTGAGGATTCTTTCCATGGCCTGAGCAGTCTTTACCGGCAATGTGCTTTTCTCCACAATTATCTTATTTGATTCCGAGTGTTTCCGTATCTGTCTCGCGGTCTTGTCCCAGTATTGCAAGTCAGCGGCCATACCCGCTCCGGCACCGAATGTCTTGGTAGGGGTGTTTACGCTCACGAAGATAATTTCAGACTCCTTTATGCCTTCTTCAACTTCTGTGCTGAAGAAGAGGTTCCTGCCCCTTGCCGCTTTGACTATCTCCACAAGCCCGGGCTCATAAATGGGAAGGTCATCCGAGTTCCACTGGGCAATGCGCTCGGGGTCGATATCCACGACGGTCACCCTGTACTGCGGGCATTTATGGGCAATCATCGCCATGGTGGGACCCCCGACGTAGCCTGCGCCTATGCATAGAATATTTTTTTCAAAGCTCATTTCGGGTTTTCTCCGGAGTTTGTTGGATGGTTGAACCGCCACCAGATAACATTAGAATGATAACAAATTCCATATCGGGAGTCACTGAAAAAGTTGACGGCAACCCCTATCATGTTTTAATCTCTCAGTAACCGGAACGAGGGGATAAGACAAATACATGAGCATACTTTACTGGATCTATATGGTTTTCACCAGCGGGCTGTTCCTTCTTTTATTCCCGTTTTTCCTGCTTTATACAAGTATAACAGGAAGATACCGCCACCATCTCAGGGAACGTCTCGGGTTTATTCCTTTTGGAGCAGTTAAACGACTTACCGGGCGCCCGAGAATCTGGATTCACGCTGTTTCCCTCGGTGAGGTCAAGGTGGCTGGATCGATCATAGGGGCGCTCAGACATATCATACCGGGCTGCTCCATCATTATTTCCTCCACGACCGAACATGGGCGCAACCTGGCACGGGAAACGTTTGGAGAGGAGATCCTGGTGGTTTACGCACCCATCGACTTTGTGGGATCTGTTCGAAAGGCTCTTTTCCTTTTGAGACCCGATGCAATGATCTTCCTTGAAACCGAGATCTGGCCTGCCTGGCTTTTCGAGGCCCGGCGTATGGGGATAAAGACGGCCCTTATAAATGGCAGGATTTCTATAAGGTCGATCGGTGGATATCTTAAACTGCGCCCCTTTTTTAAGGAGGTCCTCAAGAATCTCGATCTTTTCAGTATGATACTTGAAGAAGACGCAGCCCGTATAAGATCTATGGGCGCGGACCCGCTCAAGATTGAAATAAATGGAAACGCCAAATATGATCTTTTTGCCACAGCCCCTGATCCGGGTATAGAGATGAAAATGCGGCAGACCTTGAACCTCTATGCCTCCGGGATGATTATTGTTGCGGGTAGCACCCGCCGGGGTGAAGAGGAAATGATCTTAGATGCCTATATTAAGGCGCTCGAGGAGTTTCCTGACACTATCCTTATTATTGTACCGAGGCATATCGACAGGACCTCCGAAATCGGTGCGTTGATCAACGGCCGGGGCCTGGAATATCAATTGAGGACAGAAATCGGTGAGGGCAAAGAAGAACGGACAGAAAAGGTCATCATAATCAATACCTTTGGTGAGCTGTTCAAGGTTTACAGCGTTGGAACTATCGTGTTTTGCGGCGCCAGCCTGGTACCATTGGGAGGACAAAATCCCCTGGAACCGGCAGTATGGGGGAAGACAGTGCTCTATGGTCCTTCCATGGAGGATTTCTTGGATGCAAAAGATCTGTTGGAAAGGGCAGAAGCCAGCATACCGGTTTCCACACCTGTGGAGTTAGGGAAGAAAATCCTCTATCTGCTCCGGCACCCGGAAGAATCAAAGGCCTATGGTGACCGGGCCCGGGAAGCAGTGCTCAAAAATCAGGGAGCGGCGGAAAAACATGCAAGGGCCATAAAAAGGCTTCTTAACGAGCGAAATTAGAAAGGATAGAGATCATGAAAAGCTATAGAAAAGAGTTGTGGTTCCAGGTGCCTTCAAGAAGGGCCTTTATAAACATCACACCCGAGGTGGATGAATGCCTCAGGGAAAGCAAAATCAAAGAGGGCCTGATCCTTGTAAATGCCATGCATATAACGGCATCGGTCTTTATCAACGACGATGAGTCAGGGCTTCATCATGATTATGACTTGTGGCTGGAAAAGCTGGCCCCGCATGAACCTGTTTCACAGTACAGACATAATGTTGGAGAGGATAATGCCGACGCCCATATGAAGAGACAGATTATGGGGAGAGAGGTAGTAGTTGCGGTGACAGATGGGAAACTGGATTTCGGGACCTGGGAGCAGATCTTTTATGGCGAGTTCGACGGGCGACGAAGAAAGCGGGTCCTTGTGAAGATTATTGGAGAGTAATTGGTACCTGAACGAAATAACTTCCCTGTTTCATAATCTTAATCATAATCGTAATCTTGCTCAAGACGATTAGCGCCGCATCCAGGAAACGTCAAAGTCGCTGATAAATCGTTAGTATTAGGAGTTTCTGGGGACCTCAAAATCCGAAATTCGAATATCGAAACTCGAAACAATATCTAATTTCGAATATCAAATGACCAAAACATTCCAAATATTTACCCAGCATCTGCGGGGCTCATCACGTTTAGAATTTTGGATTTTGGTTATTCGTATTTGTTTCGGATTTCGTGCTTCGAATTTATAGAAAATCGAATAAGCAAACAATTTTTGTTAAGTCAGCAGGTTATCAGCTTAAATGACGTGACCCTGGCGCCGCATCCGATGCACGAAATACAAAGCGCAATGCATATGATGATGCACGCTGTACGTAGATATCTTGTATTTGCTGATATAGTCCGATCCCCTTCCGTTAGTCCAGCATCGTGACCTTAGGTTTTTTCTGAAATTTTCAGACCTGTGCAGTTAAGTTTAAGCTACATTCCTAAGGTAAGATACTCAATAAGCGATCCAAACCGAGAACAAAAATGCCCCTATCCACCTGTTTGAGATAGCCCGGCGTTTCAATTACCTGAAACGCCATCTGAACCTGTAGACGATCTTTGAAATACCTTAAATTGGGTGAAAGTGTTTTATCGCTCCTTTTGCATTCGATAAGAATCAGTGGCCTTTCCCTTTCGGTTATAACAAAATCGACCTCCCGCCCGTCTTTTGTCCGGACGTACAAGAGGCTGAAATCTCCTTTTCCCCATTCGGTCCAGGCTGAAACTGCCCTCTTTAATTGAACTGCCGTAAAATTTTCAAACCTCTTACCTGAATTCTCCAGCAGCCCCCAGTCCCAGAAAAAATACTTACGTTCCTTGCGGACGGACCTGGCCAAACGGGCTGAATACGGCGCAACGTCAAATAGGATATATACCTTTTTCAAAACCTCCAGCCAGTTCTGAACAGACGCATGCGCACATCCCAGAATATTCTTGAGATTGTTTAGACTGAGCGGAGAACCAACGCGTTCAGGCAGCAGAAAAACAAGTGTCTGGAGTTTCTGAATATTCTCTATTTTGGAAAGATCCCGCACATCCTCAGTTGTAACCAAGGAGATGTGGTTGTTTTTCCATCTCTCGTAAAATTCTTTTGTACCCACAGATACCGGTTCCGGGAATCCGGTAAGGTTATACAGATGATCGGTTGCATCCGAAAAGATCTCATCAGGTTCATCGAAAGCAATTTTCAAAGAGGTGGGGATCCAGGCCGAATCGCGATCCAATACAACTCCTGTCAGATCATTGGGATGTAATGGATTCATCTTGAAGAGAAAATATCTACCTACAAGACTATCGCCGGATCTTCGAAAATAATCAAGGCGAGCGCTCCCAGTGATGACAAACTCGATAGACGCGCCCCATTCATCATAGTAGCCCTTGAGAATATTCTTCCATTGCGGATACTTATGAATTTCATCCAATACAACCCACTCACGATCCTCTACAGACAGGTGAGTGCCGGACACGAGTGGCCTTGATATATTTTCAATAAAAAACAGTGGGTTGGATGCGAACTGTTGTCTGAGAGTAAGGCTATCCCAATTATGATAGTTGCCTATCTGTCCGGCCTGTTCAAGATGACGTCTGACAAGGGTCGTTTTTCCTATTTGGCGAGGTCCGCAAATAAATGACATCCTGCCATGCAGGAAGTTTTGATCCAGCGCCCACTGATCTATGATATTCCGAATTTCCATGGGGCCATTTTATATGACTCTGGAAAATAGTCAAGACTTTTTTCTGTAAGCATAGAAAATAGCCTTGCCATCATTATCAAAAACCAATAGCCCTTGACGGAGAAGTATGGAAAGCATACAAATATTATGTTTAAGGTTTAGGGTGAGCGGTGGGCTTGAGGACGTTGCAAAGAAACACCAAAGTAAACCCCGTCCGCTCGACCCGCTGGTTATGCCATCAATGTCCGAATAGGAGATGTTTTTTCTCAATTTGCCTTAATCTAATTGAAGAGTATAGAACAGATAGCTTCAATATTGATTTTACCTTAACACAAAAAAACCATTTCCTTTATAAAAGCGGATGGAATTTGGAAACAATATGGAAAATGGTGCCTGGATAAAGAGGATTTCGCCCCGGCTCACTCCCCCGAGTCTAAAGGATAATACCGCTGATGTGGACCGCCTGGTCAAGGGAATCAAAAAAGGCCTTGGGGATGAAGAGGTGAGTGTGGATTTCGCGCTAATCAAAGGATTGACCCCCTCTCTCCGGAAGTACGATTATGAAGTATCTGCGGCTCTTTTTCAGGAGCATAACTGTTGGCATCTCATTGATGTTTTTAGCGCGCAGGGGGGGAATGGTATCTATGGCCTTGCTCTTGATTTGGGGAGTTCAACCCTTGTTCTCCGGCTCATGGACCTTGAAACCGGGCGAATCATGGATGAGACCTCATTTCATAATCCCCAGATTGAGATCGGCGCGGACATCCTTACCCGAATCCATTTCGCTGCTCAGGATGGGGGGCTTATAAAACTACAGGGCATTTTGATCGGAAGACTCAATGAAGAGATCAGCAAATTAGCAGAGAAAAATGGTATCGGCTCAGAATACATTGTGGGCATGTCCGTGGCCGGAAACACCACAATGACCCATCTTTTTCTGGGGCTGGATCCCTACTGGATCTGCCGGGAGCCTTACATCCCCGTGGTCAACAGTCCGGGACTGTTGAAATCTCGAGACCTGGGGATTAAAATCAATCCAGGGGCCCCGATTCTGATTTCTCCAAACGTGGGCAGCTATTTCGGAGGCGACCTTATAGCAGGAATATTGGCCTCCGGGATGACCCATCAGAGAGAGACAGCTTTCCTGGTGGATGTGGGAACCAATGCCGAGGTGGTTATCGGAAACAGAGACTGGCTCATGGCATGCGCCGGGGCCGCAGGACCTGCCCTGGAGGGCGGTGTTGCGAGCATGGGTATGATGGCGGGCCCGGGAGTTATCGATCACGTGCTCATTGACCCGGCTAATAGTGAGTTCGAGATAAGGATTATTAAAGATGACGGGTCTATTGAAGCGCCACAGGGACAAAAACCTGTGGGGATCTGTGGCTCGGGACTCATTGATCTTGCGGCACAGCTCTTTTTGGCCGGGATGATTGATCTGCGGGGAAAATTTGTGGCGGAGAGGTGCGGGGACCGCCTTGTGGATATGGATGGGATAAGTCATCTGATCGTGGTTCCTCCTGAAGATTCCGCGACCGGTCAGGCCCTTACACTCAGCCAGACCGATATAGACGGGCTCATACGTTCCAAGGCCGCCATGTACACCATACTGACAACCATTGCCAATACAGTAAATATTTCCCTTAAGGAAATCAGCAGATTTTACGTTGCCGGAACTTTCGGGCCTTATATAAACCCGCAATCCGCCATTACCATCGGGATGATCCCCGACCTCCCGCTTGAAACTTACGTTTCCTTAGGAAATACGTCTCTTAATGGGGCAGGTATGGCGCTCCTGAGAGCTGATGCCAAAGACGAACTCTTTCAAATAAGGGATCAGATTACATATCTCGAGCTCAACGTAAACCAGGAGTTTATGAATCTTTTCAGTGCGGCCAAGTTTATTCCCCATACGGACAGATCCCTGTTTCCGTCTGTAAAAACAGGAAATTTTTGATGTAAGGGTTCACAGGTTTCCCGCTGAAAGCGGGATTCAGGGTTAGGGACAAGGACAAAATTGAAGACTCGAAGTCCTCGTAAAAAATTACGGATCTTTATTATGCCCATTAACTGGACATGGTTAATCCTATTAACTTTCCTCCTGGCGGCCTCCTTTTATTTTTTTTATCCGAAAATCGAGAATTTCTTTGTCTTTCATCCTGATCGTTCCCTTGAATCTACACCAGAGAATGGGGGCTTGAACTATGAGGATGTATCCTTTGAAGCCCTAGACGGGACAAAACTGCATGGATGGTTTTTCCCCCTGCCGGGTAAAGAACCTACTATCCTTTTTTGTCACGGGAATGCAGGTAATATCTCCCATCGTATTGAGAATGTTAAACTGCTGTTGAATTATGGCCTCCAGGTCTTCATATATGACTACAGGGGATACGGCAGGAGCGAGGGGAGACCTTCAGAGGCCGGTCTCTATCAGGATGGCCTGGCGGCTTATGATTATCTCGTAGATCGCAAGAAGATTCCGCCTGACAGAATCATTCCCTTCGGGCGTTCCCTCGGGGCTGCGGTCGCAATGGAAATAGCCACGAGAAGGGATGTAAGATCACTCATAATCGAGAGCGCTTTTACCTCTACCAAAGACATGGCGAAAAACATGTTCCTTTTTCAGCTATTATCGCCTTTCCTGCCCCCCCACTACAACAACCTGATAAAAATCAAAGGGATCACTGTCCCCAAACTCATTATCCATGGTGAAACCGATGAGATCGTTCCATTTTCTATGGGAGAAATGCTGTATGAGGCAGCTAATGCCTCTAAATATTTTTTCCCCATACCTGGGGCCGGACATAACGACACCTATTTTGTTGGAGGAAGGAGATACTTCCAAATCTTTTCCGACTTTGCAAAAAACTCCAGGATAGAGGCCCATGATACCCGATGATCCCCCGGAATCTGGAAAGCGAAATCATTAGGGCGGAGTTAATCAGAAAACATCCCTGCCGGAGCTCATTGAATCCGTAGGGTCTATGTCCGCCTTATGCATTTTCGGCAGGTATTGCAGGGGAAAATTCGTGAAACGCGAAGAGTAAACGTTGACAAACTCGTAAAAAGTCAGAACTGACCCGTTTTTGTTATTTCCGCGAACGCGGGAATCCAGGAAAATCAATCCCGCCGCGTGACTGGACTCCCGCGTTCGCGGGAGTGATGGCTTTGGAGATTTTTCAAGCGCACATCTTACTTCGCATAACTGTGAAGTCCGGCCAGATAGTTGACACCAAAATAGGTAAAAAGGACACAGGCAAAACCGATGATAGAGAGGATAGCGATCTTCTTTCCCTTCCAGCCCCTCACCATCCGTGAATGGATCACCGAGGCATATATCAGCCAGGTAATGAGAGACCAGGTCTCTTTCGGGTCCCAGCTCCAGTAGGTTCCCCAGGCTGAATGGGCCCAGACAGATCCCGTTATAATCCCGAGGGTCAGCATAAGGAAGCCTACGACGATCATCTGATAATTCAGATCATCGAGTATGCTTCGACCGGGAATGAGTTGTAAGAAGATGTTGTTCCGCTTTTGATTATCTAAGCGCTTTAACAGGTACATGAGGCTGAAACCAAAGGAGAGAGCAAAAGCAGCGTACCCAAAAAAACAGGTAATTACGTGACTGATCAGCCAGTTGCTCTTGAGGGCAGGTATGAGCGGTTGGATGTGGCTGCTGATATTTGGAGAGAAAGAGGCATAGGCCATGGCGAGAAATGCCAGTGGAGTAACAAAGGTTCCAAAGGTCCTGTTCTTGGTTCTCCATTCAACAATCATATATAGAAGCATTATGGTCCACGCAAAAAAGACTAATGATTCATAGAGATTGGAAAAGGGCGCGTGCCCAACACCCAGGGTGTACGATTCCACCCATCTGAGAATGATTGCCACGGTCTGGGCAAGGAGTCCTATCAGAGAGGCAACGGTGCCGATACGGGCAAGAATTTCGCGATTCATGACCATGGCGAGGAGGTAAAACATGAATGCGGCAAAGTAGACAAAAGTCGTGTAGCTGAAGATAATCGAATTAAGCATATGTTTTAGCCCTTTTTACCGAATAGACCCTTGAGGTCTCTTGTCAGATGTTCCAGTTCCCTTTCAAGGCCTACCGGGTTTCTGTTGGCCGTGCCTGCCGCACTTATTTTCACCCCTTTATCCGTCTTTAACAGATGAACCCAGATCCTATTATGTGACAGGAAAAAGGTGACAAAAAGACCTGCAATCATCAAAAAACATCCGATCCAGACAATGGACACGCCGGGGTCTCTGTTTACCTGAAGCCCGGTATAATATTTGGTTTCCAGGCCATCTAAGAAAAAGGTGTAAGGCTTAAAAGCGGAAGGGTTAAATTTTGGAGATTTAAGCATCGGCTCAGGGAGCATTTTTAGAACCATTTCTCCATGCTTGAACACCCAGAAATCAACAGGTTTACCCTGATTGGACTGGACTGAGATCAGCACTGCCGGGCCCATCTTCATAATGTCTCCCCTCACATCAATCACCTTGAATGCCCCTTCGCCGCCGGGCAATGCAATGGATTTCCCGGCCTCAACCTTCATGTCGGTGACAGTAGGTTGAGCAGTGTTACGGGATACTTTCACCCTAACCGTTTTCCCTGGCGCGCTTCCATAACTTGCCTGATAAAAGGTGACCCCCATGAATTCTGCAGGGTGGTTGACCAAGAGGCTTTCCTTAGCCACTTCTTTCCCTTTTACAAGAAAGCTGAGATCGGAGCGGTACTCCTTGGGGGCACCGTTTTCATAGAACTCCACAGTGAATTTATCGCAACGTACAGTAAATTCCAGTTTCAGAGGGTTCATCGTTTTCCTGAGCATAACGGTGTCTATCTGCTCCCCCTCTAAGATGTTAACATAGGCATCAAAGCCAAAAAAAGAGCCCGCTAAAGAGCCGACAAGGATAAGGAGCACACTCAGATGAACGAGATAGACCCCGAAGTTGGAATAACCTCCTTTTTCTCCATAAAAAAAGCGGTTTGCGTCAACCTCCTTTTTCCTGATTTTTTTGTATCGGGATTGAAGTAACTTGTTTACCCTGTTTGCGGTTTCTTCGAGCGTTCCCTGGACCAAAAAAGATTGCTCAGGAGGCAAATTGTCAAATGGTTTTGTCCTGTCGGGTTCAGGTCTGGTACTAAAGCGTTTCCATGTTGCTGGAAATCTGTCGATAGAGCAGATAATGAGGTTCATGGCCAGGCACCCGATAAGGACCCTGAACCATATGGAATGGTACATGTCAAAGAGGTCAAGGGAGGTAAAGATCTGGAGCATCGCCGGGTTGAGACGTCTCGCAAATTCAGCGGCCCCCTGCTCCTGGGGAACCAGTGTTCCCAGGATAGATACTATAGCCAATATGATCAGGAGCACAATGGTCAGCTTAACCGTGCTGAAAAAGCCCCAGATAACATTTGGCCAGCTTTGAGATTTTGATTTTACCATAACATCAGGGTTTTCTTTCATGTGGTTCTGATAACAGCGTGCTGTTTTAATAACACAGATTTCAGGAACCTGCAATTCCAAATTGCGGTTTAAAATATTGGCATCCTTCATTGACAAGTTTACACTTTTTCCAAAATGGACAGTTCTCGAATAGGAAACTGGATGCCGAAACTGGAAATTTGAAATTAGATTAAGGTGTCTCCATTCATCTGCTTTTCCCAGTTTCAAGTTTAATGGTCTCGTAAAAAGTCTCCAAGGCCGTCACTCCCGCCGCGGCGGGATTGATTTTACTGGATTCCCGCTTTCGCGGGAATGACGACAACGGGTGCTTTCCCATTTTTTACGAATTCATCAAGTTTCAAATTTCCATTTCAAAATGTTTGACCATTTTTAACTTATCATGTAATAGAGGTTGCGAGACGATATCATTACGTTAATTCCTCAATCCCTCAATTCAGAATACTTCAATTCTTTTTAAGGAGAACCCAATGCTTGAGTTTAAATTTACCAGATCCAATCTTGGGGATATCAAGGAGATGATAAAAACCAGGGGGTATGGTCTGGATATTTCCCGATTCGAGACTTTGGATCAAGAAAGAAGGGGTAAGCTGAACGTTCTCGAAGGGCTTCGCCATCAGAGGAATAGTGTGAGCGAGGATATCGCCGCCATGAAAAAGAGGGGAGAAGATGCCTCAAATATAATCGCGGAGATGAAAGAGGTCTCTTCAGAAATCAAGGAAAAAGAGAAAGCGCTCCCCGGAATTCTCGAAGAGCTCAACAGCCTGCTCATGGTTATTCCAAACATCCCTGATGAATCTGTGCCCGTTGGAAAGGACGAAAATGATAATCCGGTTATTCGCACCTGGGGTGAGATCAGGGACGTCGATTTCCCCCCCCGCCCTCACTGGGAGATCGGGGAGGATTTGGGTATTCTGGATTTTGAATGTGCTGCCAAGCTTGCGGGCTCGAGATTTGCGCTCTATCGGGGTGCAGGCGCTAAATTGGAGAGGGCCCTCATCAGCTTTATGCTCGACATTCACACTAACGAGCACGATTACACCGAGATTCTGCCCCCTTTCATGGTAAACGCGGCCTCCATGGTCGGCACTGGACAGTTGCCGAAATTCAAAGAGGATCTATTCAAGATCGAAGGATGGGATCTCTATATGATTCCCACGGCAGAAGTACCGGTAACAAATATACATCGGGACGAAATACTGGCAGAGAAAGATCTTCCGGTCTCCTATGTCGCTTATACACCCTGCTTCCGGTCAGAGGCAGGGTCCTACGGAAAGGACACCCGCGGGCTTATCAGACAGCATCAGTTTAATAAGGTAGAAATGGTCAAGTTTGTGAAACCGGAAGAATCCTATGATGAATTAGAAAAACTGACCCGAAATGCAGAAGAGATCCTTAGACGTCTTGAACTTCCATACCGGGTGGTTTCATTATGTACAGGAGACCTCGGTTTTTCCGCGGCAAAGACCTACGATCTTGAAGTATGGCTACCGGGTCAGGGGCTTTATCGTGAGATATCTTCATGCAGCAATTTCACTGATTTTCAGGCCAGGAGAGCGGGTATCAGATTCAAGAGAGGCGGCGGGAAAGGCACAGAGTTGGTACATACCTTGAACGGGTCTGGGCTGGCTGTGGGGCGAACCTTGGTCGCTATTCTCGAAAACTATCTGCAGGGAGACGGGAGTGTAGCCATCCCGGAAGCGCTCAAACCCTATATGGGAGGAATGGAGTCAATTTCTCAGGCATAAATATGGACACAAAGCACCTCTATTCTTCGGGCTGGCGGGATCACAAGAAAACGCCTCAAATCCATTCTTTGTGGAGACGTCTGTTCAGGAAAAAATCTCTCGTAGCTTTTGCTCTGGGATCTGTCCTAATAGGTCTTTTTTTGGTCTTTTTTGGTGTTCCGTGGATGTCGGAGCAGATGAGCCAGGCCCGAGGCAGCCTTTCAAAAACGGAAAACCAGACAAGTCCTTTGCTCGGCAGGGAAGCTGAAAAGGCCGTTCCCATTGATCCGCAGAGCTTGAACCTGGACCCTGCTAACCTGTCAGAACGTTTTGTCCTGGAACGGGGCGGCATGCCCCTTATCGTGGAATCGTCCTTAGATTCAAGCCTTCAGGATTATATTATTCATCTACTTCAGAATTCGCAGAACTTACAGGCCGCTGTGGTGGTAATGAGACCCGATGACGGACGAATCCTTGCCATGGCTAGCTATGATAAAGACCAAAACGGTGAAGATCTCTGTCTTAAGGCGGATTTCCCTGCTGCCAGCCTTTTTAAGATTGTCTCTGCGGCAGCAGCCTTTGAGTTTGCAGGCTTTACACCCGAAAAGACGGTCTATTTTGATGGTCGCAAGCACACGCTTTACAAGCGTCAACTGAAACAGAAGAGAGGAAAATACACATCCAAAATCAGCTTCAAAAGGGCCTTTGCCTCATCTATTAACCCTGTTTTTGGGAAATTGGGGATATACAATTTGGGTCAAAAAGTCATGACTGATTCGGCTGAGAGGTTCTTGTTTAACCAATCGATCCCCTTTGATTTGCCTGTGGCCGAGAGTTTTGTTCATGTCCCGGATGACGATTTCGGTTTAGCGGAAATCGCTACCGGCTTTAACAAAAGCACAACCATATCTCCCCTTCACGCAGCCCTATTGGCCTCTGCAGTTGCAAATGACGGTGTTATGATGAAACCCTGGCTGGTCAAAAACATTTCGCAGGAAAACGGCGAGATTCTCTACCAGAACAGGCCGGCAAAAATGACCAGATCCATAAGCAAAAATACGGCTTCCGAGTTAAAAATCTTAATGAAGGATACTGTTGTGAATGGCACATGCAGGAAAACTTTCCGGAGTTTAAGGAGAAAAAAAGCGTTCAAAAACGTGGAGTTGGGGGCAAAAACCGGAACCATCAACGACAAAACAGACCAGTTTAAATATGACTGGTTTACAGCTTATGCGCTGCCGCCCAATGGCGCGAAGGGAATATGTATTGCCGTATTGGGTATTCACGGCAAAAAGTTAGGCATACGGGCCAATAAGCTTGGCAGGAACATAATTAACCACTATTTTTCCTCTTCGTGAGACATAGGAAAACCCTTTTCCAGTTGTTCACCAGTTCACCGATTTAGGTTTCAACTCAGGCATGCCTTGACAAAGCCATAGAAGAGCGGGGCGGGGTTTTCCATCCTTGATTTGAGTTCAGGGTGGGCCTGCGTGGCAGCAAAGAATTTTAATTGCGGTAATTCAATAAACTCTACCAGCCTCCTGTCCGGGGATATCCCGGAAAAAACCATTCCCTTCTCCTGCAGAATCAGATGATAGTCAGGGTTTACCTCATACCGATGTCTGTGCCTTTCTGATACCTCGTTGCTGCGGTAGAGAGAATGCACAACCGTCCCCTCCCTGAGCGCAGCAGGGTAGGCCCCGAGTCTCATTGTCCCGCCCTTTTCGGTAATCTCTTTTTGTTCCGGGAGGATATCAATCACCGGGTAGGGCGTATCAGGATCCATCTCCGTTGAATTAGCCCCGGTCAGATTGCAGAGATTCCTTGCGAATTCAATAACTGCCAACTGGAGCCCGAGACAAAGGCCTAAAAAGGGGATATCCCGCTCCCTGGCCAAACGGATTGCCTCAATTTTGCCCTCTGTGCCCCGTGACCCGAAACCGCCGGGGACAACCAGGCCATCCACACCGTCCAGGAGAGATGTATCCTTCAGATCTGTGGTTTCAACCCACTTGAGGTCTATCTTGCAGCTCAGATGTGCCGAACAATGATTAAAGGATTCTATGATAGAGGCATAGGAATCCTCTAATTTCGTATATTTTCCACACATGGCAACAGTGATTTGCCTGTCCGGGTTTCTGATGTTTTCGACCAGCTTTTTCCATTTCCTCAAATCAGGCGGGCTATAGATGTTGAGCTTTTTGTGGATAATCTCGGGGAGACCTTCCTGTTCGAAGATAATCGGCATCTCGTAAATATCATCTACATCCAGACCGGTGATTACTGCATCGGTATTGACATCGCAAAAATTAGAGATCTTGTCCTTGATTTCTTTAGTCAGAAAATCAGGGCACCTGCCTATGATAATATCAGGAAAAATCCCCCTCTGTTTCAACAAATTCACACTTTGTTGAGTGGGTTTGGATTTCTGTTCATTAACCCCGTACGGAACCGGCACATAAGTCAAATGGACGTAAATGATATTGTCCCGGCCTACGTCCTCTTTCATCTGCCTCACGGCCTCTAAGAAGAGCTCGTTTTCTATATCCCCTACTGTTCCACCAATTTCTATGATAACCAAGTCAGGTTTTTCTTCCTGCACTATCTCAGATATGTGGTTTTTTATTACATCTGTCACATGAGGAATATACTGAACTGTCTTTCCAAGGTAGTCTCCCTTGCGCTCCTTTTTCCTGACCATGTTGAATACTTTACCCATGGTCAGGTTCCACCTTGATTTGCAGGTCACCCCCAGGAACCGTTCATAATGACCAAAGTCCATATCTACCTCTGCCCCGTCATCTAATACAAATACCTCACCATGTTCAAATGGGTTCATAGTGCCAGGGTCTACATTAAGATAGCCGTCACATTTGATTGGGATGATTTTGAGTCTTGAGGAGAGAAGGTGGCCGATAGAAGCAACGGCGATCCCTTTGCCAAGGCCTGAAAGGACGCCGCCCGTAACGGTGATGTATTTTGTAGGCATTTGGATCGGTATTCCTTTCAACTCGTGTTGAAAATGTAGTTCAGCTTATGCCTGTCCACTGTATTAATCAAGTAATAAATAGTGGGTCTCATTATTTCAGCATAATCACGGTCCCGAATCGGCCTGTTTCCCCCTCACCCCTGTAGGAGTAGAAAAGGTCAGTCCTGCAGCGGGTGCAGATATTAGAGGTTTCAATATTTTCCTGCCTGAGACCCGCATTCACAAGTTGCCGCTCGCTTATAGCCCACAGATTGAAGTAGTTTTCGCGGATCATGAATTCATCGAAGCTATCCGGGAATATATTTTCATAGCCGACAAATTCGGCGCAGCAGGGCCCGAGAGAGGGTCCGATAGCCGCCATTAGATCGTGCCCCCTGCAACCAAAATCGTGTTTCATTCTTATAACAACGTTTCCGAGTATATCCTTGACATTCCCCCGCCAACCACAATGTACGTTAGCCAATACTTTTTTTTCGGGGTCAAATATGATGATCCCCTGGCAGTCGGCCTGCTTCACTAAGATAGCGACATTAGAGATATCCGTTATAACGGCGTCTACTGGCTGGGGTTCAACCTTGCTGTCCATGTGCTCTTCTCTAAAAACAAAAACACCGTTACCATGAGACTGGTTCATGAAGATGAGATGGTTGGCGCCAAGGGTATTTTTGATGATTGCAAGATTTGAGGTTACATGCCGTGGGAGATCCCCCACGTCATAACTGGTATTCAGGAAATCATAAGGGGCGCTGCTTACGCCCCCCTCTCTGGTAAAAGTCGCGTGGACAAGCTTTGGATAGCGGGAAAGAGTTAGGTATCGGAAATATGCGGGAGGTTCCCTTGTCCATAAAAGACCGGATTGATCAGGTACACCAGTACTTAGTGAAAGGATCATAAGAAAGGAAAATGTTTGGGGAAATTGAAATAGAAGTCCTTGGCCGTGCATCCTTATTCGAACAGAGACCGAATCGTCCTTGCCACCCGGAGAAAGGACATAGATACCATCACGACACAGGCCTTCTTACTTACCGCTGCTTCCTCCCGGACCTGACGGGGTTCGTAAGCGCCTGTTACGTGAGGTCCATGTCAACTCCAAACATGACAGAGGGTCAACTTGGATCAAGGCTCTCCTGAAGGATTTTCAACCCCGCATGAGCGGATTTCGGGTTACAGGGCACCGCTAACGCCCCATCTAGCACGACCAAGGTCCTCAAAGGCAAAGGTCCTAAAAGAGATCTACTCTCTCTTTCAACTCTTTTCCCACTTTGTAAAAGGGGAGTTTCTTACTGGCTACCTTTATCATTTCTCCTGTCTTGGGATTTCTGCCTTTGTAGCCGTCATATTTTTTTACTTTAAAACTTCCGAGCCCCCTGATTTCAACCCTCTCACCCCTGATGAGAGCTGCTTCCATTTCGCCAAAGACCGTGTTCACAACCTCTTCCGCCTTTCTGAGGGGCAAACTCTCTTCTTTGGCCAAAGATTCTATCAACTGTGATTTGTTCATCTCTCCCCCTTGTGTGACCTTTGAAAAATACCCCTTTCAAGTTCCCTTTCCAAAACGTCATATATCTTCTGAAAAGGAGTTTTGATTAGCCACCTGTAAGAGTGCGGGCACGTATACTCAGGAAACCCGTGTTCGAAGATGCAGGGATCTTCAATAATTAATATAGGCAGGCCGGTAAAAAGTAGTTGATCAATGGTAGCAAGTCAAGGATAAATCGGCAAGAAATATGTCATGAATAACAAAAAAAGGGATAGAGACCTTCAAGCGGACCGTTTACATTTGCGTCTCCTTTCGCTATAAGAAGCCACGTGCAACTGTTAGCCATCTAAATAGATCGAATTACCACCCCAGAAGAGGCAGTTTGTTTTTGTTGGCCTGGAAGGTACGCTGATTTAAATGCTCTAAAGTGCCTAAAGTTTGAAGTGCCTAAAGTTAAGGAACTTCGTGACATTTTATAAAAAATTATTTTCATAAGGCCTGCCCGTCATTGCCGCCTTTTTGGGATATGGGAACATCCAGCAATGAAATGGGGAGTGTGAAGCGTGGAGTTGAGAGTTCAAATCGGAATTCTTCCTTTCTTAACTTTAGGCACTCCGAACTCGTAACTT
>JACKQG010003022.1_pt1 | contig 21133 bp, 17 predicted proteins | sample 8237621 | NCBI WGS metagenome assembly JACKQG01 (sample SAMN15677084, study PRJNA649215) | marine metagenome | biome: marine; feature: Black Sea; material: saline water; isolation source: suspended particulate matter (SPM) from the Black Sea western gyre | collected 2013-06-09/2013-06-10 | depth... | reverse complement strand
TTTTGTCATTCCTTGCTATCAAACAAAAATCCTAATTTTTCAAGGTACCTTAAAGAACCAGCTTAATGACACGTTGAACCTTAAACCTTAAACCCTTAACCTACTTTTATATATTTTGTCTGATCAAACATATGACTATGATGTTGTCGTAATTGGAGCCGGTCATGCCGGCTGTGAGGCTGCCCTTGCTTCAGCCCGAATGGGCTGCAAAACGGCAATAATAACAATTAATGCCGATACTATCGGAGCCATGTCCTGTAACCCTGCCATTGGCGGACTTGCCAAGGGTCACCTGGTGAAGGAAATTGATGCCCTCGGCGGTGAAATGGCGAAAAATATTGATGCGACCGGCATTCAGTTCCGTCGGCTCAATATGAGCAAGGGGCCGGCTGTCTGGTCATCCCGAGCCCAGGCTGATCGCCTTCTCTATCGCCTGAGGATGAAAACCCTGATCGAGAATGTCAAAGATCTTGATATCCGGCAGGATGTTGCTGATAGCCTCATCGTTGAAAATGGCAGGATAGAGGGTATTGTTACTTCTCTTGATGAAAAGATTTCCTGCCGGGCTGTGGTAATTGTTACGGGGACTTTTCTGAACGGGCTTATTCATGTAGGTCTGAAATCTTTTCCTTCCGGCAGGATGGGTGATGTCCCTTCGGTGAAGCTTGCTGAAAATCTCAAAGAGCTTGGCTTCCAGATGGGCAGGATGAAGACTGGAACCACGCCCCGCCTGGATGGAACGACCATCAATTATGAGGGACTGGAGGCTCAGGAAACAGATGATCCCCCTGCTCTCTTTTCATTTTCTTCATCGGGTAAGCCGCCATTGCCCCAGAGACCTTGTTATATCACGTACACCAATGAGCAGACCCATGAAATAATCAGGGGAGGAACAGATCGTTCCCCCATGTATACCGGCATTATTGAAGGAGTTGGTGCCCGCTATTGCCCGTCTATCGAAGATAAGGTCATGCGTTTTCCGGAAAAGACGAGGCACCAGATTTTTCTCGAGCCGGAAGGTCTGGACACCGTTGAAGTATATCCCAACGGTGTTCCGACCAGTCTGCCGTTAGATGTGCAGATGGCTATGCTCCACAGCATCAAAGGCCTGGAAAACGTTAAAGTGATCAGGGCAGGGTATGCCATAGAATATGATTATGTGGATCCTCTGGAGCTTGAACCGTCACTGGAAACAAAACGTATCAAAGGACTGTTTCTGGCCGGGCAGATCAATGGGACATCGGGCTATGAGGAAGCTGCAGCCCAGGGGCTGATGGCCGGCATTAATGCCGTGAAGTCTGTCCGGGGGGAAGATCCCCTGATCCTTGACCGCTCCCAGGCCTATATTGGGGTTCTCATTGATGATCTGGTCACCCGCGGCACTAAAGAGCCATATCGTCTTTTTACCTCAAGGGCCGAATATCGGCTTTTGCTCCGGGAAGATAATGCCGATATACGGTTGCGTGACATCGGATATTCTCTGGGCCTGGTGGATGAGGAAACCTATGGGCTGTATACCCGCAAGCGTGATGCAATCAACAGCGGCGCAGCCTGGCTTTATGCCACAATGGTCAAACCGACAGCGGCAATGAATGACAGGTTGATAAGCCGTGATCTTGCCCCTTTAAAAAATATGGTATCAATGGCCGATTTATTGCGAAGACCGGAGCTGGTCCTTGATGATCTGGAAGACGTAACAGGGGTGAAAAATCAGGTTGAATCTTATGTCAGGCTTGAAGTTCAGAATCAAGTGAAGTATGAGGGATATATAAAACGGCAGAAGGAGCAGGTTGAACGGTTCAAGAAACTCGAAAATATAGCCTTACCTGAAAATATAAATTATGCGGATCTTCCAGGGCTTTCCCATGAGGTTGTGGAAAAGCTGTTAAGGGTTCGACCGAAATCTCTCGGGCAGGCATCTCGTATTTCTGGAGTAACCCCCGCAGCTATTTCTGTACTCCAGGTATGTTTAAGGAGAGAGGGAAAAATGTGAAGAAAATACTGGTTGTTGAAGATAACAGGATGATGGGTGTCCTGGTTTCCAAACGGCTGCAGCAGGAAGCTTTGTATGATGTTACCTGGGTGCAGACGCTGGAGGAAACTGTTCAGCTTCTGCAAACAGAAAAAGATGATTTTTTTGCCGCACTTCTTGATTATAATCTTCCGGATGCTGTCAATGGTGAGATCGTAAAGGAAGTTGTTGACCGCGGTATCCCTGCCATCGTGTTTTCCGGCCTCATGGATGAAGAGGTACGGGAGCATGTCTGGTCTCATAAGGTTGTTGATTACGTGCTCAAGGAAGACGCTCAGAGCCTCAATTACATCCTTTCTCTCCTGAAAAAACTGGAACGCAATAAGCAGGTTAAAACTCTTGTCGTTGACGATTCCAAGTTTTTTGTCCGATTTTTTGTCAATCTCCTCAAGGTTCACCATTATCAGACGTTGACCGCCAACAGTGGTGAAGAGGCGCTTGCCGTCCTGGCTGAGCATCCCGATGTCAAGCTTGTTCTTACTGATTATTTTATGCCCCAGATGGATGGTTTGCAGCTGATTCAGAAAATCCGGCAGAAGCACAGCCGTGAGGAAATGGCTGTCATTGGGATGTCCTCTAAAGACGAACAGATCATAGGGGCGCGGTTTATTAAAAATGGCGCCAATGATTTTTTTATCAAACAGTCAACAACCACAGAGGAATTTTACAGCAGAATCGCCCAGCATGTTGAGCATCTTGAGTATATCAGGCTCATTAGGGAGTCTGCGATCAAGGATTTTCTGACCGGGCTGTACAATCGGCGATATTTTTATGACGCCGGCGGCGGGTTATACGCCAATGCAAAAAGGGATAATGTTTCTCTTGTCTGTGCCATGCTTGATATAGATTTCTTCAAGAAGGTGAATGACACCTATGGTCATGATGCCGGAGATGAGGTTCTCAAACATGTGGCTTCGTCGATTCAGAAAAGAATGCGTAAAACGGATATTGTTGCCAGGCTGGGCGGGGAAGAGTTCTGTGTTTTGGCCGTCAACATGCAGGATGAAGCAGTCAATATGATTTTTGACGGACTGCGTGAGGTGATAGCTTCATCCCCTGTCATTGTTAATAACGGGGAAGAATATTCTATCCCGGTGACACTCAGTATTGGCGTCACAACAAGCCTTCATGGAAATCTTGATGAGATGGTTAAAAAGGCTGACACCCTTCTTTACGAAGCAAAAGAGGGCGGCCGTAACAAGATTGTTTCAGACTGCAAGAGTTGATAATTCTCAACTTTGAGAATATTGTTTTAATTCGTAATTTCTAATTATTCCCAATTGCCATCAAGACACTTCCCAAGGCATTTCCCACCTCGTAATGATCCGGAAAAACAACTTCTGTCCCGAGCCGTTCGGCAACCTGGGGAAGGAGGTGCTGAGCAACGGCGCCGATGCCTATAATAGGGATTCGTATTGAAAAGCGCAGGTCTAATAGGTCGCTTTTTCGGTAATTCGGGAAAAATCCAGTCATTGTTTTGCCGGTTTCAATTGTAAGGATATGGTCAAGAATGGCTGTCTCAATTTTGTGCCCTACGGCTTTCAGTACACTTTCGCAGAATTCTTCTGTGGAAATCTCTAATATTTTTGCAAGAGTCTCAGCCCCTTTTACAGCATTATCAGAGTTGCCAACGTTAAGCCGGCCAAGAACATGAAGAGCATCTGTTGGCGTAAATCCGATTTCGGATATGAGCTGAAGCTGATTTAAATCTTTGAGATGGCTTGTCAGGGTAATTTCCGCCATATTAAAATGCTGTTTCAGTTCTTCAGCTGTGGTTGGACCATGAGCAACAAGGTGGGCAAGAATGGGGTTGGATGATGTCTCTTCCAGGGTCAGATCTGAGGCTGCCATGATAGATTTGGAACGCAGTCCTTTCCCTATCCATTGATCCGGGGAAGGTGTGTTTTCTGACATTGACAGGGGCAGGACTCTGCCGGGGCCGACGTGAAGGTTATTTTCGCGTGAGATTACGACATGACTGTCACCTCCTGCCCCCACCGTAAACATTTTGACGGCATCTATCTGGGTGTGCCATTCGCCGATCAGGCTTCCCTCTCTGTCCATTACAGGTTTTGAGTCTCGCATTATGGTTATGTCAGTGGTCGTCCCTCCGACATCAACGATAAGGGCATCAGGGGTCGGGGAGAAGTGCATCCCGAACCAGGCAGTGGCAGCTGGGCCGCTGGCAACGGTCGATGCTGCCTGTTTGTATGTATCGGTGATAGCCATGGGGCTGGCATCTCCCCGGATGATAAAGACGTTCCCTGCCAGTCCCATGGCAACTAAAGCATCCTGCATACCGCCCAGGAAATCTTCCATCACCGGCATGAGGCGGGCATTAAGAACGGATGTTGCCGCTCTTTCATGTATGCCGGGGCGATCACTTATTTCATGGGAGCAGAAGACGGGTTTGGGGTCCAGCAGGCTGATTGCTTTTGCCATGACCTGTTCATGGGCAGGATTCATTATACTCATGGCAGCGCATACAGCATAAGCATCAACATGTCCTTTAAGACTCTGAACAGCGTCTACTAATGCTTCCATGTCCAGAGGGTCTGCTTCTTCTCCAAGATGGTTGTGTCCTCCCTTCAGATAGCTGGCGGAAACAACAGGCAGTTTAAATCGTTTGGCTGGTCCGGCAATCAGCAATCCGACATTCGCTCCTTTATCTTCTACCACCGCATTTGTTGCCAGGGTGGTTGATACGGCAACCAGGCTTACATTATGGGGGCGAACGGAACTTTCTGTAAAGATCTGCTTCAGGCTGAGAGAAATTCCAATACTTAAATTGTGATGCGTAGTGGGAGATTTTGCTGTTGCAATAACTTTTTTCTCTTCAATGCTGAGCAGGACAGCATCTGTATAAGTTCCTCCGGTGTCGATACCGATGGCGTATGATGTGTGCAGGTTCTCTGTAGTCATGATGTTATGGATAGAATTAAAATTAAAATGAATTGATGTCTGTATTAGAGTGTTTAATCTTTTGTTCTGCACCTCTTTAACCCAAAGTTCGTTTGAGGCAAAGGAAAAGTGCAAAAAGAGGTGGGCGGGCAGCTTGACCCTTGTTCTGTAAAAGTCTATGATGTGTATAGTTCATTTCAGCTCAGTTTGCCAATTCTCGTGCCTCCTGACTGGTATACCATTTTAAATGCATCATGGAATTCGGGGTTCCTTAATGATTTCTGCGAGTAAAGAAGAACTGTTGTCTGAAATTCAGGAATATATCGGCAGAATGCCCAGCCTGTCTACAACAGTTACTAAAGTTATGGAGGTGTGCAATCAGCCGAACACATCCCCCAATGACCTGAACAGGGTAATATCTCTCGATCCGGTCCTCACGGGGCAGGTGCTGAAGCTGATTAACTCTGCTTATTATTCCCTGCCAAACCAGGTTACAACTCTCACCCGGGCAATTATTATGCTGGGTTTGAATACGGTAAAGAACCTTGCGATTAGCACAGCTGTTCTCGATGCGATTGGCAAGGAAGGCTCTCAGTGTTTTCCCATGGACAGTTTCTGGACTCATTCGCTTTGTGTCGGGGTAACGGCAAAGGCTTTGGCTGCTTCAAAGAAAATTCCTGCGGCCGTGCAGGAGGAGTATTTTGTTTCAGGACTGCTTCACGATATTGGCAAGATTCCGTTTTCAAACTGTTTTCCCGGGGAGTATAAGAATGCCATTGAGCTCGCCGATCTTCAGCGAGGCTCACTGCTTCGGGCTGAAGAAATGATTTTCGGATTTGATCATCACCAGACAGGCAAAATGATTGCTGAGAAGTGGCAGCTCAGCAAGAATATTAATTTATGCCTCTCTCATCATCATAACCCTCAGGATATTACCCAGGAGCATAAGGATCTTGTCAATACAGTTGCCGCCGCAAACCTGTTTGCCAATATTTTTGAATTTGGCTCTGCCGGTGATCGCTTCCAGGAAATACCTGATGTTGTTCAAACCCTTGATATTACCGAAATGAGTTGGAATACAATGGGGGATCTTTTTCACACCGTTGAAGAAGAAATTGAAAAAGCCCAGGTATTTCTCAACGTTTCGAAACAGTAGAGCATTTTTCCCTGATATTTTTTTGGAGTAACCTTATGTACGTACGATTCTGGGGCGTCCGCGGTTCCATTCCCTGTCCTGGCCCGCAGACAGTCAGGTATGGTGGCAATACACCCTGTATAGAACTGCGGTTTTCGGATCTCGATCGCCTTATCATTATTGATGCCGGTTCGGGCCTGAGGGAGTTGGGGAACTATATGATGGGCAACGATCTACCCAAAGGGCCGATGAGGACGGAGATTTTTCTGTCGCACACCCACTGGGACCACATCATGGGTTTTCCTTTTTTTACGCCGATATATATTCCGGGTACCAAACTGAAAGTATATGGTCCGGTCTCCTATGAAGAAGATACCCTGGAAAAAATTGTCGGAGGCCAGCTTACCTATCGTTATTTTCCGGTTCGAGAAGAAGAACTTGGAGCTCAAATTGAATATATTCCCCTGAAAGAGGAACAGCTCGACCTGGGCGATGGGATTAAACTTACCACCAAAATTTTGAATCATCCCATCCTCTGCCTCGGCTATCGCTTTGAGTATCAGGGGAAGGTGTTCTGTACGGCCTACGATACCGAACCTTTTCGCAACCTGTTTGTTACTGATCCGAATGATCCATCATATGATGAGATGATGGCAAACGAGGGCGAACTTGTGGCTCAGGAGCAGAACCAGGTGATTGAACAGTTCACCGCCGGGGCTGATCTGCTGGTCCAGGACAGCCAGTACACTCAGGATGAATATATCCCAGATAAATATGGATGGGGGCATTCATATTTTGAGAAGGTGTGCCCTGCAGCCAATCGGGCCGGCGTAAAGGCAATGGCCCTGTTTCATCATGATCCCCTGCGTACTGATGAGCAGCTGGATCGGTTGGCCGAGAACTATTGCCAGGCCGGGAAGTATGGGCCAACGGAAATATTTTTTGCCCGTGAAGGGATGATTGTTGAGCTTTAAGGTGCCTTGACGCGCTCTGGGTTCATCTGCAGCGCTGATTTTTTGGGATTGCATTCATGGTAATAACAGGCGAGTATAAATTTCCCCCCCGTCCAAGGATTGACACCGGAGAATCTCCTCTTAAGGTCAGCGAAATACCCGGGGTGTCGCCGACCCTGCCAATCAACTTTATCAGGAAGCAATATCGTCATGGTACCGGGACAGGTTATCTGGAAACCGTGGATGACACGCTGCCTGAAGGAGCCGAAAGAGCTCTGCAGTTTCTTATTCTTCAGGCAAATAGTGATTTTGCCTCCCATGGTATAGATATTCATTTAGGGCTGGTGAAATCCGGTGAAGGATATAAACTTGATATTTATGACTGCACGGACGGTCATGTCTGCAACCTGATAAAAGACAATATCATCCATATCGAAGAGCTTCCCGTACTTATCCGCAATCTCCAGCAGGAAGCAGGTATTCTGCTGGATACCTCCGCTTAGTTACACTCCACCTCGCTGGGCAATTGACAGCAGAATCGCATTGATTTATAGTCCTTTTTCCAATCACTCATGGGAAAGATATATTTCTGACTATCCATATTAGCACGTAAAAATTTCAACTAACTTAAAACTTAAAACTTGCAACTTTCAACTTATATATAACAGAGGTGTATTGATGATTACTATAAATGAGCATTACCTGAAGCTCCAGGCGTCGTATCTTTTTTCTGATATCGCTAAAAGAGTCACGTCTTTTCAGGAGAAAAATCCTGACCGAAACATAATCAGGCTGGGCATTGGAGATGTTACCAAAGGGCTGCCGGCGGCATGCGTCGAGGCTTTTCATAAGGCTGTAGATGAAATGGCCCAGGATGGAACCTTTCGAGGGTATGGCCCGGAGCAGGGCTATGGTTTTCTCCGGGAGGCTATTGCTGCTAATGATTTTCAGAGCCGGGGGGCCGATATTGCCGCTGATGAAATATTTGTTAGTGACGGAGCCAAGTGTGACACCGGAAATTTCCAGGAGCTCTTCTCAACAGCGACTAAGGTGGCAATTCCTGATCCTGTGTACCCTGTATATCTGGATACGAATGTCATGGCAGGCCGCACCGGTAAATATGAAAACGGAAGGTATGGAGGCATTGTCTATCTGGATAGTAATCGCGAGAATAATTTTGTCCCTGAGTTGCCGAAGGAGCCGGTTGATCTCATTTATCTTTGCTTCCCTAACAATCCCACCGGATCAACTATTTCAAAGGATCAGTTGAAGCAATGGGTTGATTATGCCCGGGAGCATAAATCGCTTATTCTTTTTGATGCTGCTTACGAAGCGTTTATCCGCGATGAGTCACTGCCGAAATCAATCTATGAAATTGATGGCGCCAGAGAGGTGGCAATAGAGTTTAGAAGCTTTTCAAAGAATGCCGGATTTACTGGGACCCGGTGTGCCTATACTGTTGTCCCGAAAGAATGCCGGGCCTATGATTCCCAAGGTAAAGAGCATGATTTGCATTTCTTGTGGAACCGACGTCACTGTACAAAATTCAATGGTGTCTCCTACCCTGTTCAACGGGCTGCAGAGGCTGTGTACAGTGAAGAAGGGAAAAAACAGGTGCAGGCCCTGGCTGCTTATTACATGCGGAATGCCGACCTTATCAGAAAAGAGATAGAATCTCTCGGTTACTCATATGTGGGTGGTGAGAATTGTCCTTACATCTGGATTGATGGCGGTAAGGACTCCTGGCAGTTTTTTGACATGCTGCTTGACAAGGCGGGAGTGGTCTGCACCCCCGGTGCCGGTTTTGGAACATGCGGGCAGGGCTATATCCGTTTAAGCGCGTTCAACAGCCACGAAAATGTCCAGGAGGCAATGGAACGAATACGTTCTGTGCTTGGATAAAAAAAGTATTTCCGGCTGTCCAGGTTGTTCATCTCTGTGGCTTTCCCCTCGGAATACCCATACTTTTTCGTTGAAAATTGTATTTAAATGTGCTAACCATCGTGCTCGGTAATATGAATGGCCATTCATCTTTATAGGTGTTCGTGCTGTAACTCATTGGAATTTTGTGAAAATGCAATTAGATAAACTGCTGGTAGAGAATCGGGAAATAATTTTAAAACAATGGAAGGATTGTCTCCTTACGAAATTTGCTCCCGAGACGATTCTTTTTTTTCAAAAGCAGAAAGATCAGTTTGCCAACCCAATGGGTCACAAGATTTCCGTAGGCCTTGCTGAGCTATTTGATGTGATCTGTGATACGAGCAGCCGGGAGGTGGAAACACCATCGCTAGGCCAGCTTATCAAGCTTCGTGCTGTTCAGCAGGTATCTGCTTCCGATGCTGTCTCCTTTGTGATTCAATTGAAAAAGATTGTTCGTAAGGAGTGTCTGAGCAATATAAAAACTCGCGAATCATATGAAGAGTGGCTGGCATTCGACGTCAGGGTAGATACAGCTGTGTTGGCTGTTTTTGATATGTTCATGGCAAGCAGAGAGCAGATTTACAAGGTGAGGGTTAATGAGCTTTCAAGCGGAAGACTCAATGGTGCCGTCTGTCCCTCGGCAATGATGAAAAAAGAGCAGGAGCAGCAGGCTCAGGCAGCAGCCGATATCCCGGCATTAAAATAGTAATACCAGTAAGGAATACTCTATTCCGGAAATAGCGGATTTTCCATGGGTAGAGAGTTATAGTCGTACCTGCTGCAGGCACAGGGCCTGCAGTGGGAATGTTTCACACTTTAAGGCGAGGTAACAGTAAATGAGAATCCTGTATCCCTTTCTTGCAATCCTGGCAGTGTCCCTGATTGCTTATCTTGGTGGAAAGGTGACGGGGTTGCAGTACCTTTTTGGGGTAGTGCTGCCCTATCTGGCATTCGCTGTGTTTATCGTGGGTTTTGTCAATCGTGTTCTGTATTGGGCAAAATCACCGGTACCATTTCGGATTCCAACCACTTGTGGACAGGGCAAGTCCCTGGACTGGATCAACCAGGACAGGCTTGATTGTCCCAACAACAAATTAGAGGTCATAGGGCGAATGCTTCTGGAAGTGTTTGCTTTCAGGTCGCTGTTCCGGAATACCAAGGCAGAAGTGCATGACGGGCCGAAACTGGTGTACGGATCTTCCAAATGGTTGTGGTTGTTTGCCATCCTGTTTCACTATTCTTTTCTTATCGTTGTGATTCGCCACCTGCGTCTCTTCACCGAGCCAGTCCCGTCATTTGTTGCACTCACAGAATTTTTTGACGGTATACTTCAGATCGGCGCACCAACAATGTATCAGACGGATGTTATCCTGCTGGCCGCTGTTGCCTTTCTTTTTCTGCGTCGCATATTGTCCCGTCATGTGAAGTATATTTCCCTTGCTGCTGATTATTTCCCGCTCTTCCTGATATTTGCCATCGCTCTCTCTGGTGTGCTGATGCGTTTTTACTTCCGGGTAGATGTCATAGCAATCAAACAGCTCACCGTCGGTATCGCAACATTGTCCCCGGTTCTACCAGCAGGTATTCATCCAATTTTCTTCGTACATGTACTGCTTGTCTGCATTTTGCTGGTTTATTTCCCATTCAGCAAATTGATGCATATGGGTGGTGTATTTTTAAGCCCGACCCGGAATATGTCCAATAACAGTAGATCTGTTCGGCATATCAACCCATGGAACGATCCGAGTATTAAGCCTCATTCTTATGCGGCTTATGAGGATGAATTTAGAGATGTCATGAAGGAAGCCGGCATCCCAGTTGAGAAGGAATAAAAACGATGGCAATACCAAAAGTTGAAGAATTACGTGTGAATGTTGCACGGGAGCCGTCACTTATGACTGGCGCCATCCCCAAAGAGGAGTGGATGGACGTTCCTGTGCACTTTGAGGAAGGCAATTTCTGCTATCCGGCAAAACCGAGCATGGTGGACTATCTCAAGTTTCCCAATTCCCGCGAGTGGAGTCCTGATGATGAGGATTGGAAGCTTCCGGAAGGATGGGAAGAAATTATATTAAACGGTCTGAAGGAGCGGCTGGATAAATTTCGTTCCCTGAAGATCTTTATGGACATATGCGTCCGCTGTGGAGCCTGCGCTGACAAGTGTCATTTTTTTCTTGGGACAGGAGATCCGAAAAACATGCCGGTACTGAGAGCAGAGCTTCTCAGGTCCGTATATCGAAATGATTTTACCACTGCAGGAAAACTGCTCGGCAAACTGGCCGGTGGCAGAACTATGACCGTCGGCGTCCTGAAAGAGTGGTTCATGTATTCGTATCAGTGTACCGAGTGTCGCCGTTGTTCAGTGTTCTGTCCATATGGAATTGATACGGCAGAGATCACCATGATGATGCGGGAACTCCTGCATCTGGTTGGCGTCGGAACGAACTGGATCCTTGAGCCAGCGTCAAATTCCAATCGTACCGGTAACCATATGGGACTGCAGCCCCATACGTTTAAAGAGAATATCGAATATCTGGTTGATGATATTGAAGAGATCACTGGTATCAGGGTAAACCCCACATTTAACAGGAAAGGAGCGGAAGTCCTTTTCATTACTCCTTCGGCTGATGTGTTTGCTGAGCCGGGCATTTATACTGCCATGGGGTATCTGCTTCTCTTCCATCATATAGGCCTTGATTACACGTGGAGTACATACGCTTCTGAAGGTGGCAACTTCGGTCTGTTTACCAATAATGAATTGATGAAGAAACTGAATGCAAAGCAGTATGCGGAAGCGAAGCGTCTTGGTGTTAAGTGGATTCTTGGCGGCGAGTGCGGTCATATGTGGCGTGTTCTCCATCAGTATATGGATACCATGAACGGCCCGGCTGATTTCCTTGAGGTTCCGAAGTCGCCGATCACTGGAACAGTCTTTGATAACGCTGCTTCAACAAAGATGGTCCATATCAGCGAGTTTACAGCTGATCTGATTAAGAATAAAAAATTGAAACTGGATCCGATGCGTAACGCGCACCGGAAGGCAACTTTCCATGATTCTTGTAATCCTGCCCGTGCAATGGGTTTGATTGATGAGCCACGGTACATTCTTGATAATGTCGTGCCTAAGTGGTATGAGATGCCGGAAAATACTATCCGCGAAAAAACATTCTGCTGTGGTTCCGGTACCGGCCTGAACACCGGGGAGATTATGGAACTCAGGATGCGCTCCGGCCTGCCAAGGGCAAATGCGGTGGAGCATGTACGCGACAAGTTTGGCGTCAACATGCTTTCCTGTGTCTGCGCCATCGATCGCGCAACACTGTCGAGTCTTACGGAATACTGGACCCCGGATGTCGAGGTCTGCGGCGTTTCTGAGTTGGTTGGAAACGCTCTTATAATGGATGGTGAAAAAGAGAGGGAATCGGGGCTCCGTTTCGAACCTCTTGCAGGAATGGAGGAATAAAGCAATGTATGATGCAGGAAAAATCATACCCGGCTTGATTGTATTCGTTGGCCTGATGCTTTTTGCCATCTATTACAACGTCGGGAACAAGATAGAAGACCCGAAACCGGAGAAACCGGTTGGATATACTTCCTGTGTTTTGCCACTTGAGGAGATCAGGGCTGAACATATGGTACTGCTCAACGAATGGCGAGATGAAGTTATCCGTGAAGGGAAAAGAGAAAAAGTCGAAGCTGGCGGCAAGATGTATGAGAAAAGCCTGCAGAACGGTTGTATGCATTGCCATACCAGCCAGGAGAAATTTTGTGATCAATGTCACAAATATGCTTCTGTAAATCCTTACTGCTGGGACTGTCATGTTACACCCGAATATGGTAAGGCGTTGGGGGAGGCAAACTAATGGATAGTACACGAAGAAAGTTTCTGAAAATAGCAGGCCTGTCCGCAGTTGCCGGTATTGGCGCTCCCGCCGGACTCAATATGCTGATGAACAAAAATGTCCAGGCAGCAGGTGGTCATGGTGATGCTGCTCCTGCAGCCCATGGCGGCGGTCATGGAGAGGCACCGACTGGAAAGCGTTATGGCATGGTCATTGATACCGTAAAGTTCCATGAACGTCCAGGGCTTGCCGAGAAGGCCATCAAAGCCTGCCATTCCTATCACAATGTCCCTGATTTCGGAAATAATAAAGATGAAATCAAATGGCTGTGGAATGAGAGATTCGCCAATGCATTTCCCGATAAAAGTCACTATAAAAAAGACGACGACCTGAACTCCAATCAGTTCCTGGTCCTGTGTAACCACTGTGACAATCCTCCCTGTGTCAGGGCGTGCCCCACAAAGGCAACCTTTAAGAACAAGGATGGAATTGTCATGATGGACTTCCATCGCTGTATTGGCTGCCGTTTCTGTATGGCAGCCTGCCCTTATGGCGCTCGAAGCTTTAACTGGCGGGATCCTCGTGGAGAGAAAGATGGACGTCCCTTTATAAAGGAAACCAACAAACTTTTCCCGACCAGGATGCGCGGTGTTGTCGAGAAGTGCAATTTTTGTTCGTGGCGTTTAGCGCAGGGCAAAGAACCTCTGTGTGTAGAGGCGTGCGGTGGTACAGGGGCAATGGTCTTTGGTGATCTGAATGATCCACACTCTGAAGTTTCTCAGGTGCTGCGGACTCGGTTCACTATTCAACGTAAACCTACTCTGGGCACCAAGCCCTCGGTATTCTACATTATATAAGGTGAAGCATTATGTTAGAAAAAGCGCTCAAAGGTAACGGAACATACTGGGCATGGATGTTCCTTCTCCTTGGTATCATGGGAGTAGGGGGTATATGCTATATTGTCCAGTATAATTATGGTCTCGGTGCCACCGGAATGAGCCGGGATGTGACCTGGGGTATTTATATCTCCCAGTTTACGTTCCTGGTTGGTGTGGCAGCGGGTGGTTTGATGCTTGTTTTGCCCTATTATCTGCATCATTATAAAGATTTCGGCCGCATCACCATCCTCGGTGAGTTCATGGCTATTGCTGCTGTTATCATGTGTCTTCTGTTCATTATGGCAGATCTCGGACAGCCGCTTCGGGCATTGAACGTTGTCTTTCATCCGACACCGAACTCCATGCTGTTTTATGACATGATTGTTCTGAATGGCTATCTCTTTCTGAATGTCATTTGCGGCTGGGCAGTACTCCATGCAGAATATAAAGGGGTGAAGTATTCAAATTGGGTAAAACCGTTGATTTATCTCTCCATCCCATGGGCTATAAGTATCCATACGGTAACGGCGTATCTGTATTGTGGTCTTCCCGGACGTCACTTCTGGCTGACCGCCGTACTGGCTCCCCGTTTTCTTGCTTCTGCGTTTGCCGCAGGACCTGCTCTTCTCCTGATTATTGCTCTTGTTATGAAGCAGACCACCAAGTTTGACGTTGGTCGGGTTGCACAGAATAAGCTGGTTACCATTATTGGTTACGCTGCAATCGTTAACTTCTTTTTGCTTGGTTGTGAAGTCTTCGTTGGCTATTACAGTAATATCCCAGGCCATATGCATACCCTTGATTATCTCTATTTTGGTCTTGCCGACCATCATACAGGAGAGGTTTTCAATAACCTGGTGCCGTTTATGCGGGCTTCGGTTGTCATGGGTCTTGCCGGTATCGCCCTGTTGTTTTATTCCAGGAAAGTACAGTCTGATGCACAACTGGCAGTGGCCTGTGTCCTTATTTTCACCTCTTTCTGGATTGATAAGGGGCTCGGCCTTGTTCTCGGTGGTTTTGTTCCTACTCCACTCGAGCATATCACCGAGTACTATCCGACAGCCGTTGAGCTTGGCATAACTGCCGGGATCTGGGCGACAGGAGGATTTATTCTGACTATTCTCTATAAGGTTGCTATCTCCGTAAAACTGGAGAATGAAAAAACAGCCTGATTGAGCTGATATTTCAGAAGTAATTTTTTAGAGCCGGCATCCGCTATCAGTGGATGCCGGCTCTTTTTTTATGTGTTTTTAAGGGATCCTATTATGTGGTATAGGCAAGACGAAAAATGTTCGTGCGTTTCGTTAATTTGATGGCTATAACAGTACCATGAAAACGCAATCAGGCATCAAAGCATATAGCAACATCCTCGAATTGATCGGCAATACACGTATTGTTCGCATTAACCGCTTAAATCCCCACAAAAATATAACTATATACGCCAAACTGGAATCAGGAAACCCGGGAGGTTCTGTCAAAGACAGAATAGCCCTGTCCATGATAGAAGCGGCAGAGAAAAGCGGCGAACTTACACCTGATAAAATTGTTCTCGAGGCCACCAGCGGTAATACAGGAATTGGCATGGCCATGGTATGTGCTGTCAAGGGCTATCGCTGTCAACTTGTCATGCCTGAATCTGCAAGTATTGAACGCAGAAAAATAATGCAGGCGTATGGTGCTGAAATTTTGCTTACCCCGGGTAAACGAAGTACTGATGGTGCTATTGAGCAGGCCTATGTCATGGCCCTGGAACACCCTGATAGATATTTCCTTACAGATCAGTTTAATAATGATGCTAACTGGCTGGCCCATGTTGACAGTACTGGACCAGAGATATGGGAGCAGACAGGAGGTCTTGTGACCGACGTTGTCTCCACCCTAGGTACAACCGGAACAGCCATGGGTCTCTGTAAATATTTCTCAGAACATCATCCTGAAGTACGTGTAACAGCTGTGGAGCCGTTTCTCGGCCATAAAATCCAGGGCCTGAAAAACATGAAAGAGTCCTATAAGCCTGGAATATTTAATAAAACACTGCCTTATTCCATTATAAATATTCCGGATGAAGAGGCATTTCGCCATGTGAGGCTTCTGGCCCGTAAAGAGGGGATTTTTGCCGGGATGAGTTCGGGTGCAGCCATGTGTGCGGCCCTTTCCAGGGCAGAGCAGCTTGACGAAGGTGTTATTGTTGTTATCCTTCCGGATAGTGGTGATAAATATCTAAGTACTGAGCTTTTTACGCCAAAGCAGCAAAAGAAAACAAAAGAATCTGGTCTTCGCTTTTTCAATTCAGTGTCACGTAAAAAGGAAGAATTTCAGCCACTTTCCCAGGACAGGGTTACTTTCTACGCCTGTGGTCCAACTGCCCACGAGGTTGCCAATCTCGGCCACTGTCGGCGATTTATTGTTGCAGATCTGATCCACAGGCTTTTGCTCAGTAAAGGCTATAATGTAGAATTCTTCATGAATTTTACGGATCTTGATGACAACACAATTTCCGGTGCTGAAAAGAACGGACAGACCCTGGCACAATTTACCGGCCATTATATTAATAAGTATAAAGAAGACATTCAGGCGCTGGGCGTGAAACCTGCCTCGTGTTATCCGCGAGCCTCAGAGCATGTCGAGGAGATGGTCCAGCTGGCCCATGATCTTGTTCATAAAGGCTATGCTTATGAAAAGCACGGGTCTGTCTATTTTGATATCAGTAAATTTGCTAAATACGGTAAGCTTTCAAGGATTGATCTCGATAAGATCAAAATAGGAAAAACCGTTGATCTTGATGACTATGAAAAGCATAGCCCCCTGGATTTTACCCTTATGAAGCGGTCTACGCTTGCTGAGCTCAAAAGCGGGATATTTTATAAGACTGAGTTTGGAAATATGCGCCCCGGCTGGCATATCGAATGTGCAGCCATGACCCTGCATTTTCTTGGCGATACTATGGATATTCACACCAGTGGTCGTGATCTCATCTTTCCCCACCACGAAAATGAAAATGCCATAGCCGAGAGCCTTACCGGCAAACCCCTGGCGAAATTCTGGTTACACAGTGAGCTTCTTTTGGTCGACGGCAAAAAAATGAGCCACGACAATAAAAACATCCTCAATCTGCGTGATGTAATGGATAAAGGATATACAGCCCGGGAGATTAGACTTTTTCTTCTCAGAAATCATTACAGAAAGCCAATTGATTTTTCATATAAGAAACTTGATGCAGCACGTGTCAGTCTCCGCAGGCTTGACGGCTTTACCCGAAAACTCCTTTGTCTTCCTCCTGGTTTGCCGCATCCCCAGGTAGCACTGCACCTCTCGGAGATGGAGGGACGGTTTCATGCGGCCATGGAAGATGATATGAATATCTCCCGTGCCATGGGAGCCCTTTTTGATTTTATCAAGAAGGTCAATCCTATTATCAGCGATAGTCAACTCGATCGTGATCAGAAAAAATATATTCTGGACAGCCTGGAAAAAGTGAATGATATCCTCAATCTCCTGCAGCTTGAGGAGTGCCCTCTGGCTCCGGAAATTGATAAACTGATCAAAGAACGCGAAGAAGCCAGAAAACAGAAAGACTGGAAGCGTGCCGATACAGTTCGGGATGAATTGGCTCGAAAGGGTTTTTCCGTTCTAGATACTATAAAGGGTACGGTCTGGAAAGAAGACGATAAAAAATAAGGCAGTTTCCGAAAGGAAATGGGCCCAGGATACCTATGCATTTATCCTCAATAGCACATGTTATTGGGATCTTACTTATTGTTACCGGCAGTTCAATGATTTTGCCGATAGCATGTTCCCTCTATTATAACGAATCAGATCTGCTTCCTCTGCTGTATTCCTCTCTGCTTATACTGACCCTGGGGTTTTCAAGCTGGTGGTTTAACAGAAGAAGTTTTGAATTGGACGTAAAAGACGGTATTTTTGTGGCTGTCTTCGGCTGGATCCTGGTGTCCTCCCTTTCCGGCCTTCCGTATATGCTCCACGGCTCAATTCCTTCTTTTACTGACGCATTTTTTGAAATGATGTCAGGATACACAACCACAGGGGCAACTATACTTACAGATATAGAGGTGGTTCCCCACGGTCTGCTGTTCTGGCGAAGTGAAACGCACCTTCTGGGCGGTATGGGCTTCTTGACGTTGACCATAATATTCCTGCCCAAGGGGATGGGAGGGTTGCGTATATTCCGAGCGGAATCCAGTCCGGGGCAGGTGTTGACCGGAGAGAAATTTAAGGCTCGAAACCGCGATACCATGATATGGCTTTGGGGAATTTATCTGGGGCTTAATGTTTTAAATACACTGCTGTTGTGGCTTGGAGGGATGTCATTTTTCGATTCTTTATGCCACGCCTTCGGAACAGTATCTACCTCTGGCTATTCGCCTAAAAATGCAAGTATCGGCCATTATGGAAGTGCATATTTTGACTGGGTAACTATCATTTTCATGTTTCTGGGCGGGGTAACCTTCATCCTTTTTTTCCAGATGATGAAGGGAGAGTGGAAGTCTGTAAAAATAAATACGGAATTTCGATGGTATATATCATTTCTGCTTTTCTTTTGTGGAATAGTGTCGTTGATCCTGTGGAAAGATAATACCTATTTAACCCTCATGGACTCCATACGGTACGGGACATTTCAGGTTATGTCCCTTCTCACAACAACAGGATACTCTACCGCTGACTACGAACTATGGCCTCAGTCTGCACAGATGTTTCTCTATGTTGTCTGTTTTATCGGGGCCTGCGCAGGCTCAACAACAAGCGGTATCAAGATTGTCCATTATGCTGTTATCTGCAAATACATGTATGCCACTATTAGAAAGATATTTTTTCAGCCCCTGTCTGTTATCTCAATCAGGTTAAATAAGCGTCCTGTCGATTCAGCGGTGATTGATCTCTCAATATGTTATTTCATTGTAAACATATTCATGATTCTGGCTGGGGGCTGTTTTCTGATTATGATAGAGGATATTGACTATGTCACCGCGATGAGCTCGATTATTTCCTCTTTGATGAATATAGGACCGGGATTTGGAGCCATTGGGCCTTCTGAAAATTTCGCCTTTTTTTCTGATACGGGGAAATGGTTTTTGGCCTGGAATATGCTCGTGGGAAGGCTGGAGATGTTTTCGGCCCTGGTGATATTTTATCCTTCATTCTGGCAGAGAGGATAATTTCTTGAGAGGCGCGTGACTGGTATATTCAGTAATAGAGAGAAGTTACATAAACATTTTTCGAACATCTTTTAAGTGGAGAGAGGTACAGACAACGATAGCCCTATCGCCTTCGTGAATATGGGTATCTCCCACCGCAGTTTCCCATTTGCCATCACGGAAAACACTTCCGACAATCATATGGCCGGTCATTAAAGAGGACAGTTTGGCAAGCGGCTTGCGGGTTATGGCAGAATCTGGACCGGCAAGCAGATCGACTACCTCCGCATCAAACCCGTGCATATGGGAGACGGAAAGTAATTCATTCTGTCGAATAAAAGTAAGAATTTCATTACCGGCAAGGATTTTTTTGTTCAAGGCAATATCTGAACCACTGGTGGCGGCCAGGACTACGTAATCCTCTTTGTTGACCAGAGATATTGTTTTTCGCAGTTTTCTTCCTGTATCGCCGTCCTGTTTGTTCATTAAGTGCTTAACAAGCAGGCAGCTCATAATATTTGCTTCATTCTTTTCGGTTGCAGCAATAAAGGTGTCCATGTCCAGCAGTCCCGCAGCTTCAAGAACTTCTTTAATTGAACCATCTCCATGCAGAACATCAGTGTCATGCAGCATTTGAGAGAGCTCTTCAGCTCGGTCTGGATCTTTTTCAATCAGTTTTACCCGAACTGTTTTTCCAAGAAGTTCTGCAATACGGCTTCCAACCAGGCCCCCACCCAGAATCATGACGCGATGACGGCGCTGTTCTTTAACCCCGGTCATAGCCATCAGGCGAGGCATATTTTCTTTTGCCGCCATGATGAGGACCTGATCCTGGGGGAGAATTTTGTTCTTGCCACCAGGGATAATTGTTGTGATTCCCCGGGCAATAGCCACGACACGGAAAGGGAACTCCTTATGTTCCTGGGATATTTCAATTAATGTCTTGTTGGCTAATGGCGAGGACTCTGCTATACGGGTTGCCATGACCTGTATCTGGCCGAGGGCGACATCGATTATTTCGTTCCCTGCAGTCCGCCGGATCAGTCTGACGATTTCTCTTGAGGCTAATTCTTCGGGGTGAATAAACAGGTCTATCTTTAAATCTTCACCTTTAAGGATGGAGTCTTTATTGCCGAAATCCAGAGATCGTACCCGGGCTATTTTGTGTTTGATTCCAAAACGATCGGCGATCATTGATGACAGCATGTTGACGGCATCATTATCAGTGACGGCAATGAGGTAATCCATCTGCCCTGCCTGGGCTTCTTTCCAGCAGTCTATGCTGAGAGCATTGCCGTTTATCAGGCGGGCATCGATATTGCCGTCAGCATAGTGAATCAGTTTGGGGTCTGACTCAATTGCAGTAATGGAATAGCCTTCATGCAGCAGACGTTTTGCCAGGTAAAAACCAATTCCGCCAAGGCCCAAGATGAGGATATGTTCGAGTTTTTCTGATTTTTTTCCAAACATGGCTCTGAATCAAAAAATTATTTTAGAGGTTGTCGTAAAGGTACCTTGAAAAATTAGGATTTTTGTTTGCTAGCAAGGAATGCCAAAATTAAAAAGCACCCACATGGGCATAAACTCCGCATACTGAGGTATGTGAGCACTTTTCATTTTGGTAATGACACCGCTAGCGAGCAAAAAGTCAATTTTTCAAGGTTACCTTAAGATTTGCCCGGTAAGAATAGCACCAATCAATAGTAAAGCAAGCAGTAATAATTGTTACCTGGCAGTCATTATCATTTATTTTTGGGCGAAGGTCGGCGAAAGCCATCAAGTATGTGCATGATGCCCATAAGAGGACGATGCAGCAGCATGCGGGGGCCAACATACCGCATTACTTCCCGTATTCTTTCCCGCATTCCTGGTGTATAGCAGTGAACAGAACATTTCCAGCAGGTCGTTTTCTCCTCCTGGAAAGGGCAGTTTTTTAAACGGGCAAAAGCATATTCAAGGAGCTGGTCGCATTCGGCGCAGAGATTTTTTCCGGCACCATGGTGGTGACGACAGTATATACGAAGCATTGCCTCGATGGTCGAGGCCTCTCTCTTCATGCGTTTATTTGTAAACATTAAAAAGACCTGTTAAAGCCGTCCTTCTCTGGGAGGGTAGAGACCGATAGCGTTGGCTTGGATTTACCGTAGTATGAGGCGTGATGTTTCCATTTGCTTAAGAGGGTTTTGAGTTGCAAATTGGAGAATGTCGTGCTAAAAAATGATTCCATTCTGTCAAAAGCGCCCGTAGCTCAGCTGGATAGAGCAACGGACTTCTAATCCGTAGGCCGCACGTTCGAATCGTGCCGGGCGCACCAGT
>JACKQG010003020.1_pt1 | contig 21142 bp, 17 predicted proteins | sample 8237621 | NCBI WGS metagenome assembly JACKQG01 (sample SAMN15677084, study PRJNA649215) | marine metagenome | biome: marine; feature: Black Sea; material: saline water; isolation source: suspended particulate matter (SPM) from the Black Sea western gyre | collected 2013-06-09/2013-06-10 | depth... | reverse complement strand
CTGACCTTACTTGAGGAACAAGATGGCGAATTCAAAATCGCGGAAATGGACCGCGATGTGGCTTTCATCGAACCCAATAATGCTGCGGTCGAATTGAAAATCACCAACCAAGACGGCAAGGTGGAGCGACGCTGGGTTTTGGAACAAGACCTGTCTTCTTCATTGCCAATTGAGTTCGTTGACTTGAAGTACCAATTCTTCTGGGATCGGTGGGCGTCGGGCGCCAAGCATCGCTACCTGTTGATGATGGGGCCAAACCAAGAACTTTGGTGGGGCGAAGTGGGCAAGCCAGACGAGATTCAGGAAGTCACGCCCGGTCAACCGCTAAGCTTGGGTGAGCCGGTTTTGTTCGACGACAGTAAATCCACCGAAGAACAACTTACCATTGTGCAAGCCTTGCGCAATGCGTCGCCCTATCCGGCGTACGCGGAAAAAGAGAATGCCGATTTCTTTGACACCTCGCCAGCGGCGGCGCTGATTGAATTTACCTACCCAGATGGCAACGGAGGCTTTACCTCCGACGAAGTTTGGATGCGCACCCGCGACGGCTACTTCCGACACGATTTGGACTACACTGCAGCCGACGGTTCCAGGCGCGAAGTAGTGGTATTTTTCACCGAACAAAACGGTGGCATGCCCATCGAGTGGAAATCCATGCTGGCCATTTTGGAAAGGGACGACTCCGGCCAATGGCAGGAAACGGAAATGGGAGCGGTGCGGGTCAACGACTACCTGTACTACAAAGGCTACCGTTTTTTCCAAACAAACCACGATCCGCGTGACCCAACCTACTCTGGAATTGGCGTTGTTTACGATCCGGGTATTGAAGTGGTGCTCACTGGGTTCTACTTGGTGATGTTCGGCACCATGGTCGTTTTCCTCATCAAGCCCCTGTTCACCAAGCGCCAACGCGGCGCTAAAGCCGCCTAAACTGACATGGATTTCACCTTCGAATTCCGCAACCTGCTGGAATGGACCAAGCTTGCTGCAATGGTGTCTACCATTGTGGCTCTGGCAAGTGCCTTGGGCTGGTTCCTGGCTCCGTTGCGCCACAAATCCGCTTCTGGGGTCGCAGTGACGCCCGATGGCACTCAGGTGTCCGTCAGCGAACGCCAAAGGATCAGCGGACATGCTTGGCTACTTGGCACGTCCAAGTTGTTGCCCTTCCTGGCTCTGGGCTGTCTGTTGTTAAACCTGACCGCCCAGACTGCGCGCTACTTTGAGGTCATGCATTGGCCTGCGCAGACCATGTACGAAGTCATCCCGCTGGGCACCGCAACTGGCTTCTTTTCCGTTTTTGTGCTTTATTTTGTGCTCGGTTTCCACAAACTGCGTGGCGTAGCACGCGGCTTTAGCGACCTTTTCCAAGCGCTCGTGTTCCTCGGCTGTACTTTCACTTTGATGATCGTGCTGGGCCTGGATCCAACCGGCAAAGCCTTGCCTCCAGCGTTGCAGTCGTATTGGTTCAGCACTCACATTACCGCTTACATGTTCGGCTATTTCACGCTGTTCATTGCAACTGCGGCGGCGTGGCTGTTTTTCTGCTTCAAGTTTTGGCGTGGCCTGCTGCACCCCAAGGCATATCCGATGAGCAAGCTGAACTTCTGGGGCACCATAATCTTTGCCACCATCACCATACCTTTCGGAACGATGGGCATTTTGATGGGCCCAGGGTTAATCCTTTTGACCGGCTTGTTTGCTGGCATGGGACGCAAGTCCAAAATGGCTTGGTTTGATGGTTGGGAAGCCGGTGCCGACCGCTTCACCTGGTTGATTTTTATGGTCGGTTTCCCATTCCTGACCGCCGGTTTGATTCAAGGCGGCTTGTGGGCGCAAGAATCTTGGGCGCTTTACTGGGGCTGGGATTCCAAAGAGGTGAGCGCGCTCATTTCCTGGCTGTTCTACGTGATTTACCTGCACTTGCGCTGGATTGCAGGGTGGCGCGGCGAAAAAGGCATGTGGATCCTCGCCTTCGGCGGCTTGTCGGTTTACATCACTTTCCAGCTGTTCGGAATGTTGCCAGCCTCCCAGTCCAGTTTGCACCGCTACACCGATATGGAAGGCGTGCCCGCTGAGGGTTTGATGCAGGAAGAATAACCTGCGGCGCATTTCCAGAAGCCGTCTGGCTGGGCTAGTCCCGCCAGGCGGCTTCTAACGTATTCTGCAGCAGCATCGCGATGGTCATAGGACCAACGCCACCCGGTACCGGCGTGATCCAGCCAGCACGCGCGGCGGCAGGGCCAAATTCGACGTCGCCGACTAGCTTGCCGTCGGCGTTACGGTTGATGCCTACGTCCAATACCACCGCGCCAGGCTTGATCCAGGCTCCCTTGACCAGCTCAGCCACACCCACGGCGGCGACGACGACGTCGGCATTGGCGACTTCGGCTGCCAAGTCAGTAGTCCGCGAATGGCAAATCGTGACCGTGCAGTGTTGTTCCAGCAGTAGCAGCGCCACCGGCTTGCCCACGATATTGCTACGGCCGACGACTACCGCCCGCTTGCCCTTGAGTTCCATGCCGGATTCTGCCAGCAACTGCATTACGCCCTTCGGAGTGCACGGAATGGGTGCCGGAGTGCCCTGCATCAGCGCCCCCTGGTTGGCCGGATGGAAACCGTCGGCGTCTTTAGCTGGGTCGATGGTGGCCAGAACTTGGTTTTCGTCGTAATCGAAGCCTTTTGGCAGGGGCAGCTGCACCAAAATGCCATGGACTTCCGGATTCAGATTCAATTCCACAATTTGCTGCAACAAAGCCGCCTGGCCGACGTCCTCCGCCAGCTCAATGTGGAAATTCTGCATGCCGGTTTCATCGCAAGCGCGGCGCTTATTGCGCACATAAATGTGCGATGCTGGGTCATCACCGACTAGCACCGTCGCCAATCCTGGACGGGCTTTCCCGGCACCCATTCCGGCCTGGATTTGTTCGCCAATTTGGGCTCGAACTTGGGCAGAAAGCTGCTTGCCATCAAGAATTTGGGCTAGGGTGGTCGACATGATTTTCTATTGAGGGGGGATTCCGTGGGAACTCGCCCATAGAATGCCACTGAGCCGCGATGATGACCAGCCTCACTCCTTGGGTAAAACGAATCCTGTTGACATGGGTCGTATTGTGGGTGCTCTCGTTCTTGTTTTTACTGGCAGAAATCGATCTGCCGCGAGCATTTTCACTGTGGCCTCGAGGTCTGGGTGATGGACAAATCACCTCGATTTTTGGCCTGCTCAGCTATGCGTTTTTCCACCACCCAGGCGGAATTTTCCATCTGCTTTTTAATTGCTTGATCTTTTATTGGACCGGGCCGGAAATTGAACGTTATTTCCCTGGGCGTCGGTTTTTGAAATTTGTCGGTGTGGTGGTTGTTGTTGGCGCCATGACCCGGTTGTTGTTGTCAGGAATTGCTGGTTCTGGCTTCTCCGGTCCTGCCTTTGGAGGTTCCGGAATCGTTTCGGCTTGCCTTTTTGGGCTGGCCGCTCTGCAACCGGGGTTGCGCGTGAATTTGATTTTTATCACCGTTCCAATTCTGCCATTGGTACTGGTGTTAGGTGGCTTGGACGTATTGAATCTAATTGCAACCTTCGCTGGCAAGGGCAGCCAGATCGCTTCAGAATTACACCTAGCGGGGGCAGCAGTCGGCTGGTTTTGGGGCGGCGGCTTTTTGCGCTTTCCCATTTTTGCGCGCTGGTCTGCAAAACGTCAGCAGAGCAGTATCAAACGCCAGCAGGACAAACACCAAGCCCGAGAATTGGAATTGGACCGGATTTTGGCCAAAATTACGCGCGAAGGGATCGGCCAATTGACCGCGGCAGAAAAGGAATTTCTGGATAATCGCTCCAGACGCCCAGATTAGGCCCACAGCATGTCCCAAATCGGGCACAAAATGGCAGTACAACGGACCGAATCCTCTCCGCGATTAGACATTCGGATCTGTGCATTTGCTGTGACAAATGGCCTGGCTCGAATAGGATAGTAAGTCATGCTTTCAGGCCTCCTCCTGTGTCTCACGGCCCTGCTCATCCCACAACAAGACGCCAAGGTCGAATTTCAAAAGCGGTTTAACCAGGCCTTAAAGGTCAATGATCGAGTGGCGATGGACCGCTCCATATCGAAATATAAGGTGAAGGCCTTAGAGGTTTTTTTAGATCGAGCGGAAAATACTAAATGGGGGCACCCTTGGTTGGAGGAATTTTCCAAAGCGTGGAAGCGCGTGCATCGCTCTGAATTCCCAAGCATTTATTCGCAGTACATCAGTGGTTTGGACGCCGCTGCCAGTGAACGTCGTAGCCTGGCGATCTTCCGTTTGATTCCATTATTTCAAATGAACGCCGATGCGACTTCCAGCCGCAAAGGCGCTGATTGGCAAAAGCTGGTGGAGATTTTGGAGCCCGGCGGTTTGATGCTGGAGTTCATGGAATTGGATGACAAATATTACCTTGCCACTTGCAACAGCTTTCTGACCAATTGCTACAACAAGGAATATCGTGATGAAGGCGGCGACGATTTCCAAGCCTTTAAGGCGGCTGAATCATTCATCAAACTGCGCGACGAATTGCAGTACACGAATGATCCGACCTACAGCAATGTGGAAAAGATCTTGGCCAACCTGCGCGCCGATTTGGGCATTGAAGATCCAAAAGGCAAAGCGGAAAGAGTTGCCAAGGAATCTCCATTCACCATACACGATGAAGAAGGCCAGGACTGGGTCGAAGTGCCACTCAGTTTTTTCGTAGAAAAGAAGCCCGGCAAAATTCAGCATCCTAGTGACATTGCCGATTTGGATCGGATCAACTGGCGCTACATGGGAGTTTCCAAAGAAGGTGAAAAAGCAGTGGTGCTGGCAGCATATGGCGGCGAGGATGTTTTGTTCGGCGGTCCGCGCGGACAAATCTTTTTGAATCGCACCAAAGCCAATAAGTTTCAGATCGAAGCGGGTGCAGATCCGTCGGAAGAGTTTTCCTTGGCGATGAAGCCGAAGTTGATTGAATTCACCCAAAAACTTTCTGACGGAACCACCATCCCACAAGCCATGTGGGTGGCGGGTGGCAGCGAAGCCGACATGCTGCAAGGACAGCAAGTGAACTCCGGACTCAACCCTGACGGTGGCTTGATGTTCTTCCGCAACGCTGCTGCGCGGACCGGTAAAACTCCATTTGGGGACTTAACCCTTTATGACTACGACGGCGACGGCTCATTTGGCCGCCTGCCTGTGCGTGTCGCCGGTTCAGTGGCCATGCCCAAGGGCAAGTACTACAACCGATTTGATTCCATCACTTTGGGCGGGATGAAAATCGCATTGCCGTTTTCGCGTTGGATTACTGATCGCAAAGGTGGTTGGTTTGAGTTGGAGTGGGAAAACATCGGCAATTTGGAAAAAGTCCGGATTAAGAAGGTGGCCCCAACTTTAGCGCCCTTAACGGTGAACTTTGATGGCCCCAAGGGCTTGAAGTTGGTGAGTATGGTTTTGCGTTCTGAAACCAGTAAAACCGAGGGATTATACCTTGATGTAACCGGTAAAGGGCCGCATCAGTTGCCCATTGGTCGCTACCAAGTGGTACAAGGATTATTGCGTGGCAAGGACGAAATGGAGTGCATCATTCAGCCACCTACCGATATACCGTTCACGGTATTGATCGAAATTGGCGAAGAAAACAAGCTGGATTTCGGCGGCCCATTCAAGCTCTATGCCGACCCTGTGGTGGAAGACGGCAACGTCAGCATCGATCGCGAATCATTGAAAGTTGTAGGCATCGCTGGCGAGAGTTACATGATGCCTTTAGGGGCCCCATTGCGTGGCATAGAGGTGGAAATCAAAGGCGGTAAATCTTTCGAGCTAGACGACGCCGATGGTGAGGCTATAGCGGCTGATTGGCACGAGGCCTATTTCCCCGTAAGTGGAAGTGCGCCAGTGCCTAAGTCTGGCAAAGTTGAAATCAAACTGTCACTGAAAAAGCATCCGTGGTTCGGTAAACTTAGCTCCGACTGGATCGAAGAATAAGGAGTTAACGTGCTTGATTTAAAATGGGTTCGCGAAAACCCGGACGTGGTCCGGGATGCCGCCAAACGTAAACGCATCGGCGTCGATGTGGATGCATTTTTGGACTTGGATCAGAAACTGCGTACTGCGCAGCAGCAGGTTGAAAGTCGACGCGCCGAAATGAAAGCGTCTTCAAAGGCGTTGGGCAAGTTGAGTCCGGAGGAACGCAACGTTGCTTTGGCGGCGCAAAAAGAGCTGAAGGCGGAACTGAAGGCGATGGAAGCCGAACTGCCGGAGTTGCGCGAGCAACACCAAAAGCTAGCTTTGCTTTTGCCGATGCCGCCTGCAGCGGAAGTGCCCGATGGCAACGACGATTTAGAAAATGTCGAACTGCGACGGGTGGGGCAAGTACCTGAGTTTGATTTCGAAGTTCGTAGCCACGTCGAATTGGGCGAAATGCACGGCGTTTTGGACATTCCACGGGGAGTGAAACTCGCCGGTTCGCGCAACTATTTGCTGTTAGGGGAGCTGGCTCGGCTTGAGCAATGTGTACTGCAATACGCTTTGAATCACATGGTCCAACGTGGATTTGAGCAGGTTTCGGTGCCGTCGCTGGTGAGCTATGAGTGCATGGAAGGAACTGGCTACTTTCCCGGTGGAGAGGAGCAGGCCTACCTGTGTGAGCGCGATAGCGCCTCTTTGGTCGGTACCGCAGAGGTCCCGTTAACCGCCATCCATTGCGACGAAACCCTCGCCGCCGATCAACTACCCATTCGGCGCGTGGCTCTCAGCCCTTGTTATCGGCGCGAGGCTGGTACCTACGGCAAAGACACCAAAGGCCTTTACCGGGTCCACCAATTTTGGAAGGTAGAGCAAGTAGTTATCGGGCCCGCTGACATCGAATGGTCGATTGCGGAGCATCAACGTATGTTGGCACATGCAACGGATTTGATGGACTTGCTGGAACTGCCTTACCGGATCGTAAATGTGTGCAGCGGTGACTTGGGGCAAGGCCAAGTGCAAAAGTTTGACGTCGAGACTTGGATGCCGAGTCGCAATGGCTACGGCGAAACTCACTCCGCCTCGCGTTTTTATGACTTCCAAACGCGGCGCTTGAATTTGCGCTACAAGCCCGATGCAGCCAGTAAACCACTGCATTGCCATAGCTTGAACAATACTGTGATTGCGTCGCCGCGCGTATTGATCGCGCTACTCGAAAATCACCAGCAAGCCGACGGTCGTATTCGCATCCCTGAGGCATTGCGCGCCAGTTTCGGTAAGGACTTCCTCGGCGAAGTTTGATCCCGTCCGCACTGCCAGCCGTTAGCGAAATCCGCTAGCGATCGCTGACCCCGGAACTGCCCTGGATGTCTTGAATCTGGGATTGGGCGTCTCCTTGCTGGCCAGTGCCTTCGCTGCCGGCTGCCCCGCCACTGGCTCCTGCCAGGGTGGGATAAATTCGATTGCGGAAATTCCAGCGTGTCGACTCTGGAATGACCAAAAAATCGGAAAACTCCAAGCGGGCGTAGTTCGCGCCCAGAATCTGTTTGCTCTCCGCGGATTTACGCGGCTGCACTTCCAATTCCAAATTCAGTTCGATGCAGTAGGGGAGTTGCCCTTCCTGCATGGTGTCCCAATTGTCTTCGCTGTTGGGATCGAACTCGGGTTCGCGGTAATAAACCAAATCGAAAGAAATAATGCGGTCGTTCAATGGCGCGAAGTAGCCATCTTGAAACGGCTCACTGTCCACCATGAAATCTTCGCGGCGGAATAGCTGCAGGAAGTCGTCGGAATCAGGACGCTGACGTACCCAATAACCGACCTCGTTCACAGGAGCGCGCAATTGACGGTTGCTCACTCCGTCGAAATATGGATTGGCGGAACGACTGTGAACCAGCATGTTAATGCGGTCTGCATCGGCGCCGCGAGGAGAGGTGCGGCTTTCACCAAGCAATACTTGATATTCGCCGGCGTCATACACGGCCAAGCGCGAGAGGTCCTGGCGAATCATACTCACCAATTGCGGGCCAGCTTTCTCCACCAAAGTGATGTTGTGAATCGCATCCACCGCTTTTTGAGTGGAGTCCAAAGAGCCCAACACGGAAACCATAATCAACGCACTGATGAACATCGACACCAGCACTTCCAACAAGGTAAAACCATTTCGATTGATGCTCATTCGATTTTGGCGGTGTCGTTGTTGGAACCCCAAATGGCGTTGTACAGTTCGAAATCCTGTTCTACCGCCCAGGTGTCAAGCAGGGTTTCTAACCGGTATTCCAGCGGCTCCTCGGCAAACGAGGGGTAGTTTACGATGATGATGACGCGAGTTTTTTCAGGCTTAATATCGTCGCCCTCTTCTTCGAGGCGATCGTCTTCGCGTTTCTCCAAAGCTTGGCGCCAAACGTATTCGGGCGAATCAGTATCAAGATCTGAGGAATCCGTGACCATGCTGGAATCGCCAACGCCGATGGTATAGGAAAATTCAGCGTAGCCGTCCTCAGAAAAATCTCCTGACATGCCGTCGTTCAGGTCGCGCACCATAGCGGCTTCGACTCGATGCATCAGAGTGGCGCCAAGGCGAGTGGCTACTGCCAAATTGCGACCGTCGGCGGCACGGGCGACGGATTTGTTGCGCAATTCCATCAGCACAGTCAATACGATGGCAATCAGCATGACTGCCGCCATGACTTCCATCAGCGTGAAACCACGCTTGTGGGCATAGCGATTAAAAGTCCGCATCGGTTACCTGTTGGGGTTCAAAGTGCCCTTCGACTACCAAAGTTTTGCCAGTGATGGCTCCCATGACCACGGTTAGGTCATACATTTCACCCATTTCATTCGACAGAAAAATAACCAAGTCATTCATGATGCCGGAATGATGAAAGGTGACACGGTGCACCCCCGAAGTCAGCGTATTGGCAACTCCAGAAACCTTCAATCCGCTAATGGAAGTTCCATTCGGAAGAGTGTCAATCCCTAAATCAGTGCGATCTTCTGCGGTGCGGGCGACCCGGCCATCGGCGGTAAATGGAGTGATGATTCGATATTGATTTTTGTCCAAATCAAATTCAATTACATATGGCCGACCATTGGAGATCGCCGAACTACGCACTAAATCCAAATCCCCGATGACGGTGCGCGCCGCACTTTCAGATTGCGCTTGAGGAATAAACCGATTCAAGTTGGACGAGACGCCGCTCATGGCCAGTCCCAACAGCAGCACCACGGCCATGATTTCAATCAGCGTAAAGCCACGCTGAGTGGAATGATTCCTAAGCTTTGCTGGTTCAACCAATTTAATTGGCTTCCCGCAAGGTCTCGTTCGTGATGTCAGCATTCTCACCTTCCCCGCCCACTTCACCATCAGCACCGTAAGTGCCAATAATAAAGTTGCTGCCACTAGTTGGTGGCTCGTAGAAATACTCATTGCTCCACGGATCCAACGGCGCACGCTCCAAAATCGGATCGCCTTCCATTTCCATCATGTCTTCCCAGGAGTCAGGGTAACGGAACATTTCATTTTTATAATACTGAACATTCCCTTCCAAAGTCTTGATGTCCATCTTGACCCGCGCTTGAGTGCCTTTGAATAGCATGCGCACAATAGGCTGGCCGACGGTGCCGATGAGCAGACCGATAATTAGGACCACAGCCATAATTTCGATCAAAGTAAAGCCGGCTGCGCCGTGCTTGAGTTTGGTTTTCTTGTTTTTCATGGGTTTGTTTTGCTTAGGAACCAAAGGAAGAAGACATCTGCATGATGGGTAGCAAGATGGCTATGACGATGAAGCCCACCAGACAGGCGAGGAGCAAGATAATCATCGGTTCTATGAGAGAAGTGAACTTGCCAGTCGCAACTTCGACCTCCTCTTGATAGGACTCGCCAACCTGTTCCATCATGGAATCCAGTTCGCCAGACTGTTCACCTACGGCGATCATGTAGCCAACAATAGGCGGAAACACGCCAGATTGTTTGATGGGGGTGGCGATGTCGGCGCCTTCTAAAATTTTGGCTCGGACGCCGTCGATGGTGTTTTCAAGTAAACGGTTACCGAGTACTGTTTTAGTGACTTCCAGGCAGCGCACAACCGGCACGCCCGATCGCAACAAAGTCGAAAAAGTTTGCGAAAACCGGGACAGGGCTTGTTTGGCCAACAGGTCACCCAGCACTGGGACCTTAAGTAATTTGGAGTCGATGCTAAGTCGCCCCTTTTCGGACGAATAATAGAGGTTGAACACCAAAAGCGAAAAAATTGAGCCCAGGAATAGCAACCACCAATAGGCGGTCAGGAATTCCGAAACGTTTTGCAGAAATTGAGTCGCTGCAGGTAGTTCCTGACCCCGCCCAGCCAGCATTTGGGTGATCTTTGGTACTACATTGACCATCAAAACTCCAACGATGATCAGGCCGACGATCAACATGACTGCCGGATAGGCCAAGGCGGCGCTAATTCGATTGCGGACCTTGGCTTGTCCCTGCAGGAAAATAGACAAGCGATCGAGTACGTCGTCCAATCGTCCTGCGGCTTCACCAGAGCGCACCATGGAGACGTAAAGTTCGTCGAAGTAGTCTGGGTGAGCGGCGAGGGCGTCGGCGGTGGTGGCGCCTTGCGAGATACGTTCACGGATATCGCGGTAAAGCACGCCCATGCGCTTGCCCTCAGTTTGATCGATGATCGCTCGCAGGGCTTCGGTGATGGGGATGCTAGCCTTCATCAACGTCGACAGCTGACGGGTGAAGGTGCTGACTTCGCCGAGGCGCTTTTTGCCTTTGGCTCCGCCACCAGAGCGACCCCTTGCCTTGGCGATTTTGGCCGCCATTTGGTCGGAAATCAGCTTTTTCTTCGCTGGTTTCTTCGACTTGGTAACCATCATCAGGCCACCGGCGCCTTTGACCGGCTTGATCGTGGTGACCATAACCTTGTCGCGCTTCAGCTTGACCCGTGCATCTCGCGGCGAGTCCGCATCGACCACACCGGAAATGGTTTTCCCTTTGGGGTTAAACCCCTTCCACTCGAAGACTGGCACGTTTTAGCGGGCCTCCTTGCCGGTTCGGTTCAATGCTTTGCAATTCAAGGTTAAACGTCCAATTGAGTGACGCGCATGATTTCTTCCGGAGATGTCAATCCTCTGACAACTTTTTTCATGCCATCCATGCGCAGAGTGCGCATGCCTTCTGCCACAGCTTTGCGCTTTAGGTCACTGGCTGGCGCACGCTGCATGATTAACGACCGCAAATCTTCAGAAAGAGGCAACAGTTCATAGATCGCGGTACGGCCCTGGAAGCCTGATTGGAAACATTCATCACAGCCAGGCGAGTTGGCAATTTTGCCGTCAGGGAGGTCTGCCATTTCCAATCCTAAGTCCCGCAATTGTGCAGACTCAGCATCGGTCGGTTTGCGCCAAGTGCGGCACGATGGGCACAAGGTACGGACCAAGCGCTGGGCAACAACCAAAACCAACGACGACGATACCAAGTAAGGCTCCAAGCCCAGGTCCACCAGTCGAGTTACCGTAGAGGGTGCGTCGTTGGTGTGAACGGTGGAAAAAACCAAGTGGCCAGTAATTGCGGCTCGAATCGCGATTTCGGCAGTTTCCAGGTCTCGAATCTCACCGACCATCATGACGTCGGGGTCTTGACGCAGAAAGGAGCGCAGTCCAGCGGGAAAGGTCAGGCCCTTTTTGGCGTTGACTTGCACCTGTGAGATGCCATCCAACTGATATTCCACTGGATCTTCGATGGTAAGGATGTTCTTTTCACCCGTCGAAATCTCGGTCAGCGATCCGTACAGCGTAGTAGTTTTACCTGAACCCGTTGGGCCGGTGACCAGGATGATGCCGTGCGGATAGTTAATGTAATGTCGCAGAGTCTTTAGGTTTTCCTCATCTAAGCCGATGGAATCCAAGGCATATACGCCACCGCTCTTATCAAGCAAACGCAGAACTGCGCGTTCGCCACCAGCTGTGGGTACTACCGAGATACGGACGTCTACTTCGCCATCGCCGATGCGAATGGAAGCACGCCCATCTTGCGGCAGACGCCGTTCCGCGATGTCCATCTTGCCCATGACCTTGATCCTGGAAAGAATCGCGTCCTGCGCACCTTTAGGAATGGTCTCCATCGCATACAAAATGCCATCGATGCGGAAGCGCACCTGCAGGCGGTCTACGTAGGGTTGAAAGTGGACATCAGATGCGCGCAACTTCAACGCTTGAAACAGCACCGAATTCACCAACTTAATGATTGGCGCTTTATTTGCAACGTCGAGCAGGTCTTCACCTACTTCGATTTCGGCCGCCAAACTGGCAATGTCAGCACCTTCCAAATCGTCAAGCGCCTCGCCGACGCCATCTGCTTTGTGGCGAAATGCGCGGTTGACCAGCTCGGTGATCTCGTTGCGCGGCGCCAATACAAAGTCCACACCCTCGGGCAACATTGCCGCCAAATCGTCCTGCGGATGTAAATCAAGTGGGTGGGCAGAGGCAATGATCAGACGCCGACCGTTAACGCCGACGGCAATCAGGTCGTGGGCGCGAGCAAACGAAAGCGGAACCACGTCGACGAAGCCGCGCGGCACTTGAGTGCCACCAAGCGTCTCCCAGACCTCCATTTCCATGTCGGCAGCAAATGCTTTGAGCACTGCTAATTCATCAACATTGCGCGTCAACAGGACGCGGTCAAAGGTGGTCCCCGTAGCCGCGGCTTGGTCGCGTAGCTTCTTGAGTTCGGTTTCCTCCAGGCCGGTTTCAGCATGGAGTAAACCGATCAAGTCGAGGGCTTGGGTCGCCGGTGTCTCGCTAGTCACTTTATTATTTTGGATCGGAACTCAACGGATCATTCAATGTGCTTGGATCCAGCGCTTCAGTGGAAACCTCCACTTCGCCAGCAGGCGCAACCAAAGCGGGGCCCTGGATCAAACCCGGGTCAACCATGCCGGTTTTGCCATCTTTCATGATGACGTCGGCTGGAGTCTCTAAGTTGAATTCAGGGTCAATGATGCGCAAGCGCTCAAGGCCGATGGTTTCGGCAGCCTGAGCCTTGCCCTTATCGGACAATGCTTCCAATTCCTGGAAGTCACCAATGATGTGTGGCGTACAAAAGAAGAACAAGGTGGTCTTGTTGCTAGTTTTCTCCTGGCGCCCAAACATCCAACCAATCAACGGAATGTCGCTGAGGTAGGGGATGCCAGACTCGCTTTCCAATACATCGTCACGCACAATGCCGCCGATCCACATGGTGGCTCCATCCGGCACCAAAACTTCGGTGTTGATGATGCGGCTGGAAATTGGCGGTGGCAGGCTTGGGTTGGAGGTGGCTCCGAAGTTGGAGACGTCCAAGGAAATCGACAGGCGCAAGAAACTAGAGGAAGAAATCGAAGGAGTGATGTTCAAGATGATGCCAGCATCTTTGTACTCCACGTTTTCCTGTTGGCCCACCTGACCCAATGTCGACGTCGTGAAAGGCACGCTATCTTTGCTTTCGATAGACGCCGCTTTGTTGTTCGAAACCAATACCGACGGCTTCGACAGCACGTTGGCGTTACCGCTGCCTTGAGCGGCTCGCAGCAAGAATGGAATCGAAAATCCGCCGTCTGCTTGGCCTTCCAAAATGCCGGCTGTCAATCCGTTCTGGAAGATGTCAGCGGTACGGTCACCTGCGGCGTCCGGTCCAGTCAAGTCGGCGTTGGTCGTCACGCTACCCGTAACCACACCAGCGCCAGGATTGGAGGACTTGGCCCATTCGATTCCGATTTCGCGGCTGAAGTCCTCGCTGATTTCAATCAGAGCAGTTTCAATCAATACTTGCGGCTGTGGCTGATCCAAACGATCCAACAGCATTTTCAACTCGGCCCACTTCGAACGCGTTGCCGAAACCAAAAGTGAGTTGGTGTTTTCCTGAATCTCAACCACGATCTTCTGCTGGCGCTCGGTAATGGTTGTATTGCCGCCCCCAGTATTCTGCACCGCCTGCTCTTCCTCGTGGGCCTGCTGCAGGAATTTCTTCAGCGTATCTTCAAGGTCGATCACTGGAATGTGCTGCACCGTGTAAAGGTGAAAATTACTTTCTGGCACATCGACGCGGGTATCCAACTCAGCAATCAAATTCAAGATGCGATCCATGCTCTCGGCCGACGCCGAAATGAGCAACGAGTTGTCACGCATATTGGCGATGATTTTGGTTTCGATCGGCATGGCAGTCGGCCCACTGCCCGAACGGCCACCACGACTGCTGCTTGGAACCACCCGGTTTGCTGTATCGTACTGATCCAAATCTTCGACAATTTCGGAAAGTAGCTCTGCCATCTCTTCAGCACTAGCTTCTTCCATGCGGACTCGGCGGAACTGTGGTTTTTCGATTTCCGGCTCCACATCCAAATACTGCACAAAGCGCACCGCTGCGGCGACCAGCGGACCATAACCATTAATCATCAATGCTTGGTCAGTGGTCAGCGCTTGCACGGAGTTGTTGGCATTGGTTCCAAACAACTTGCTAAGCGCAATCGAAATGCCACCTGGATCCACGTGCTTCAGCTTGACCACTGTGGCGATGTAAATACCCGGTTGGTTGGCAAAAAACGCAGTTTCCTCCGGCTCAATTAATTTGGCGTTGGCAGTCACCGTTGGGTTGACCGCGGTGCCGCTGATTTTGTCGGCAGTGATCATCGTCACCATCAGATCGCCAGAGCCTTGTTCCACGCAAACCAAACCGTTGATCTTCATCATGGTCTGGAAGAAAGAATAGAAATCCTCGCGTTTGATGCGCATGGTGCCGATCAGCACCACCGGGTTTTCCAGCTTTTGAGCTACGCTGTTCGACTCACTATCCACCGTGAAAATGCGCCCGGAAACCCGCTGGCACATGGTGATGAACATGTCATAGTGCAGCTCTTCACCCTCGGCCGCATTGAAATTTAATTTAATGTAGTCCCCATCCTCCACGGCAACGCCTTCAGGGATTTCCCTTTCGGACACAGCGGGATCCGCAGGAACGGGTTCGGTGCCAGGCTCCTGCGCGGGCAGGGGGCCTAAAAGCAGAGCAGTTAAGAACGTGAATGTGAGGATCATGCGTGGGGTACTCCCAGGGCCAAAGCGGTCGATCGCGGCAGCCATGTGCGAAAGTTTACGTCTAGCAACGGTTGAACTCAAAGGTCGAAGTTTGCAGGATTTGCGCTGCGGATGTAGCTACCCTAAAGCCGCAGAAACACTGACCACCCCTTTACTGCTGTGCCCCTTGCCGATCACCTATCCGTCAGCTCCGTTTTGCTGGCACCAAACGCCGCCGACAAATGGAAGTTGATGGACCTGATGGTTGATCATCTGGTCGGGTCAGGAACACTGAGCAAAGAACTGGAAGAGCCGGCAAAAGCTGCGCTGGTCGAGCGCGAGCGTAGTGTCAGCACCGGTATGGAACAAGGTATCGCGGTTCCACACGCGGCGCTGGATGAATTGGATTGTCTCAAGGTTGCGATGGCGCTGGTTCCAGGCGGAATGGAGTTTCAATCCGTCGACGGTAAGCCGGCCCAAATCATCATGTGTTTACTCGTGCCAAAAGCGGAGAAACTCCTGCATTTATCAACACTTACGGAGATCGCGAGGCGCCTTGGGCAACCCGCTTTCCGGACCAAATTGCTGGCTTGCAAGAACGCTGAAGACGCTGTTGCTTGCTGGACTTAAGCACTTGCTGTTACATAAGTTTGACCACTTTCTGGCCAGGTCTGCCAGCGCTTTGCCCACTCTTGGCAAGCTGCGGTCAATAGCTCGCGGGTACGACGGTAATCCGACAGCGATTGACCGAAGGGATCTGGCACCGCCTGACCGGCCGGATCCATCATCACTGCAGCAATTCCGGTGGGCACCGCATGCAAATGCGATCGGCTCATCGCTAAGACCAGGTCCCAATCCTGATGGAGCGCGTCAGATAAAGATTGGCTGCGGTGATGAGCTAAATCCAAGCCAACCTCAGCCGCACATTTGATGGAATGTGAATTTGCGGTATCGGCAGCGAAAACTGAGGTACCGGCTGATTCGATATGCCAACCCAATTGTGCCAGCTCAACAGCTTGCACCCCCCAGGCATCGGCAAGAGTCTGGCGCAGGATGGCTTCGGCCAGTGGCGAGCGGCAGGTATTGCCGGTGCAAACGCACAAAATTCGCAACCCTGGAGTGGGGAATTGCAAATCATCGCGGCGTCGATGCCAAACTGGCAGCGGCCTGAACTCCAAAACCGCCGACGCCGCGCGGGAGGTTGGGGCAAAAGAGCTGACGCCGTTCCAGACCTCGGTATTTTTCTGCAGCCATTCTTGCAACGGGGGACCCTGCAGGGGTGGTTCGCCATGTTGATTCACGCTGCTCATCCAAAGCGGCCCCGGCGCATGCTGCATCCATGCCAAATACTCGTGACTATCAGGCAGGCGCAGGCCGACGGACTTCCACGGCGATGGGAAATCCAGGTTCAGCCAGGACGTCGGCAGCACCACTGTGATCGGGCCAGGCAATACACGATTCAGCCAAGCGGCCATACCCGGTGGCGGTGCCGGCACGATGCGGCGTAATTCATCGGTGCTGCGCAAATGCAGGCTAAAGGGCCGCGTCAACGGTGCCTGTTTGAGGCTAGCAAGCTTTTGAGGCGCACCCTCACCGGCGGCCAAAACACCGATTCCAGGAATGGTGTCGGTGGCTAAAACCACCGCATTGCCAGCCTCTAAATGAGCTTGAAATGCACGGGCGTCGGCGGGGGAAGTCGGTGAGGGCAAAGCAGATGCGGGGGCCATGATGGCAACGAGAGGGCTATTCTAGGCACCCGTGGCTACTCCCCCTAACCAGCCGTCTGCCTTGGAGCCGGAAGCGCTATCGCGACTTGCCGGTGGCCTTGCCCATGAGCTGAAAAATCCGTTGAGCACGCTTTCGCTGCACTTGGCCTTATTGCGCGAGGAGTGGTTAGACGAAGCCGGAGCCAAAGCGCGTCGTAGCGTGCGCACATTAGATACTTTGCAAACCGAAGTCGGGCGTTTGAATGAGATTTTGGAAGATTTCCTGCGCTTTGCGCGCACCGATGAGATTGATTTGGAAAAAGCTTCGCTGAACGATTTGGTGGAAGAGGTGGTGCGTTTCATTCAACCCGAAGCTCAATCTCAGGGCGTGCAAATTGAGACTTTTCTAGATTTGGAACAACCCTTTTTGCTACTCGACCGTGGCCGCATGAAACAGGTGATCTTGAACTTGTTGATCAACGCGCGGCAGGCACTGTCAATCCGCAAAAGCGGCCGAATCACCGTGATTACGCGCCCGGATAGCGCTGCAGGATACGGCGTGATGCTCGAAATCGTTGACGATGGCCCGGGCATGACTGCCGACACCCTGGCGCAGTGTTTCGATATTTATTATTCATCCAAAAAGGGCGGCTCAGGCCTGGGTTTGGCCTTGGTTCGGCGGGTAGTCGAATCGCACGGTGGCCAAGTGGAAATCCAAAGTTCGCCCGGGCATGGCACCCGCGTCATGATCCGGCTGCCGCGGCCGACGTCGGATTGATTGCCTAAAGCTGCTAAAATCCTGCCCATGCCCAGCTCCCAGGTCCGCATTTTGGTGGTCGAAGATGACGTCGCGCACGCCGAAGCCCTGCAGATGGCGCTGGAATCAGAGAATTATGAGGTCGAATGCGCGGTCAACGCCGATTCCGCTCTCGACCGTCTGCGCGCCCGAGAATTTGACCTAGTCTTGACCGACCTAGTCCTCGGCGAGCGCGACGGCCTGGAATTGCTGCGCGAGGCCCGCCGCATGCTGCCCGATTTGTCGGTGTTTTTGATCACCGGCCATGGTTCTATTGAAACGGCGGTGCGTGCCATGCGCGAAGGTGCGGCCGATTATCTGACCAAGCCGGTCAATCTGGCCGAGCTCCGCAGCCGCGTTGCGCGCGAGGTCGAAAAACGCGAGCTGGCGGCCGACAATCAAGCACTACGAGCTGAGTTGGATACGCGCTTCGGATTGGAAGGGATCATCGGCAACTCGCCCAAGGTACGTTTTGTTTTTGACCTAGTGCGCCAGGCCGGCCCAACCGACGCCACCGTTTTGTTACTGGGCGAATCCGGCACCGGCAAAGAGCTTTTTGCGCGCGCTTGCCATCGCCTGTCGCCGCGATCTAAAAGACGATTTGTGGCCATCAACTGCGCCGCGATGACCGACACCTTGATCGAATCGGAACTGTTTGGTCATATCAAAGGTGCCTTCACCGGTGCCAATACCGGGAAAGAAGGCAAATTCCAATTTGCCGACGGCGGCACGTTGTTTTTGGATGAAATCGGTGACATGCCGCTGGCTACTCAGGCCAAGTTACTGCGGGTATTGGAAGAATGCGAAGTCACCCCTGTAGGGGCCAACGAACCAGTACCGGTTGACGTGCGCATTGTGGCGGCGACCAACCAGAATTTAATTCAACGAGTCGAAGCCGGCAAATTCCGTCGCGATCTTTATTACCGCTTGGCGGTGGTCACGATCTTGCTGCCCACCTTGCGCGAAAGGTTGGAAGATTTTGCCTTGCTGGCCGAGCATTTTCGGCGCCAGTTCGTAGAGAAACATAACAAGGACGTGAAACGAGTGCATGAAGATGTGCTGTCCTATTTCCGCGGCTACCACTGGCCCGGCAACGTGCGCGAATTGCGCAACGCAATTGAAACCATGGTGGTTTTAGATCGCGACGGCATTTTGGGAATGGATGATCTACCGATCTTTCTGCGCCAGGTTCCGGGCGTAGTTCAGACGGCTTTCCCGGTGCCGGAAGGTAATTCCAACATCGTAAGCCAAGGGGTCGTAGTTCCTGCTTCAGAAGCACCGGTTATGGAAGTTGTGGATATGGGCTATCAGTTGGCTGGCAAAAGCCTAAGTGAGGTGGAGCGCGACCTCATTGCCGAAACTCTGGACGCGATGGGCGGCAATCGTCAAAAGGTGGCGGAAATCCTCGGGATAGGGGAGCGCACGCTATATAGGAAGATCAAAGAATATCAATTAGGCGACCGCGGTTAGGTCGGCGCGCCGGATGGCAGGTGCAAAATCTAGCAGGCCAGGAGATTCTGCCAAAGTGGCAGCGAAATCCTGGCACGCCAGTTGCCAAAAGGAGGATGCCAATCGGCATGGAATAAAAAATGGGCAAAATCATCGGAATTGACTTGGGCACGACCAATAGCGTTGTTGCCGTGCTTGAGGGCGGCGAGGCCAAGGTTATCCCCAACAAAGAGGGCAACCGCACGACTCCTTCGGTCGTGGCTTTCCAGGACAACGGCCAGCGTTTGGTCGGTGGTCCGGCGAAGCGCCAAGCGGTCACCAACCCGACCAATACGGTCTTTTCGGTTAAGCGCTTCATGGGGCGTCGCCACGAGGAAGTCAGCGCTGAAGAGCGCACGATTCCTTACACCATTGAAGGTGCACCGAAGGAATTGGTGAAGATTAAGATCGGCGATCAAAGCTTTTCGCCGCCGGAAATCAGCTCCTACGTACTCTCGTATTTGAAAGAGTGCGCAGAGGATTATTTGGGCCACAAAGTCACTGAAGCGGTGATCACGGTGCCGGCTTATTTCAACGATTCGCAACGCCAGGCGACCAAGGATGCAGGCAAAGTTGCTGGTCTCGAAGTCAAGCGCATCATCAACGAGCCGACCGCAGCTGCACTGGCTTACGGTTTGGACAAGGACAAGTCTGGCCGCATTGCAGTGTTCGACTTAGGTGGGGGTACTTTTGACATCTCCATCCTCGACATAGGCGAAGGCGTTTTTGAAGTCCTGGCAACCAACGGTGATACTCACCTCGGTGGTGATGACTTCGACCTTACCTTAATTGATTGGGTAGCCGATACCTTTAAGAACGAAAACGGCATCGACCTGCGTAGTGATCCAATGGCATTGCAGCGTCTGAAAGAGGCCTGTGAAAAAGCCAAGTGCGAGTTGTCGTCCGGAAACGAGACCCAGATCAACTTGCCGTTTATTACTGCCGACGCATCTGGTCCAAAGCACCTGATGCAGACGTTGTCGCGCGCCAAGTTTGAGTCATTGTGCTCAGACTTGTTCGAGCGGACGAAGATCCCTTGTGTCAACGCCCTGAAGGATGCGGGCTTGAAACCTTCTGACATTGCAGAGGTCATTTTGGTTGGTGGTTCGACCAGAATTCCGAAGGTTCAGAACATCGTCAAAGAGGTGTTCGGGAAGGAAGCAAACAAGTCCGTGAACCCTGACGAAGTGGTAGCGATGGGGGCGGCCATTCAAGGCGCTCAGTTGTCAGGCGATTTGGAAAGCGACTTGGTGCTACTGGACGTGACTCCACTGTCCTTGGGTATAGAGACCTACGGTGGCGTGTTGACGGTCATGATTCCGCGCAATACAACCATCCCTTCGTCCAAAAAAGAGACTTTTACCACAGCCGCCGATAACCAGCCTGCGGTGGACGTCAAAGTTTTCCAGGGCGAGCGTTCGATGGCCAACGACAACCGCATGCTATCCACCTTTAAGCTCGACGGCATTCCGTCGGCCCCGCGTGGTGTACCGCAAATTGAAGTTGAGTTCGACATCGACGCCGACGGCATTTTGCATGTACGCGCCACCGACCAAGCCTCCGGCAAAGAGCAGAAGGTGCGCATTGAGCAAGGCTCCGGCATTTCCGATGAAGATATCGAGCGCATGAAGGAAGAAGCCGAGCGCTTCAAAGAACAGGACGAAAAAGCCAAAGAGGTCGCGGAAAAGCGCAATTCAGCTGACCAGCTGGTGCACCAAGCACGCAAGTTGATCAAGGAGCACGAAGACAAGCTGGATGACGCTGATAAGGAAAGCGTCGAAAGCAAGGCGTCGGCTTTGGAAAAAGTCCTCGAAGGCGAAGACCTGAGCCAGGTTGAAAGCCTAGCCGAAGATTTGCAGCAAACCATGACCCATTTGGGCGAGAAGCTATACCAAGCAAGCTCGAAAACCGCTGGTGCCACAGCTGGGGCTACCGCAGGTGCCCACCAAGCTGGACCGGCCGACGACGATGGCACGGTGGTTGATGCGGACTACGAGGTGAAGGAGTAACCTGTCAGCCAGTGGCGGGGGCGAGCCGCCCCCCTCTCCGCCTCGTGAGTCTAGCCTCCCGCCCCCCCAGACTCGCGGCCCGCCCCAAGGTCGGCGACGAAATGAGACTTTCTGGCGCCCCACGG
>JACKQG010003019.1_pt1 | contig 21168 bp, 30 predicted proteins | sample 8237621 | NCBI WGS metagenome assembly JACKQG01 (sample SAMN15677084, study PRJNA649215) | marine metagenome | biome: marine; feature: Black Sea; material: saline water; isolation source: suspended particulate matter (SPM) from the Black Sea western gyre | collected 2013-06-09/2013-06-10 | depth... | reverse complement strand
TTATGTGTCGATGAAACCAATAAACGTGTACATGAGATAATGAAAGGATTGATATGAAAGTATGCCTAACAGAGACGGAATGTGATGGCATCCAGAGAGTATTACTAGCTTTGGGGGGTGTAAGCAGAGCAATCAGCGTAAGTCCATTTGAAGTAGAAGGCAATGAAGGCGACACGCTAGGCAAGATTAAATACGACCACGACATGAACTGTTATGTATTCGTCCCTGCCGCCGACAGAAAGGATTCCGATGACCAAGATTGACGATGTATCAGAATTAGCACACAGGATTGCAGACGAGAACAAGGAAAACGCCACGCTCTATGGGGCATTGTTGTATCTTGCCCACAGGATTGACAGGTACATCCCCTGTAACTGCAATGAAATCAATAAGCCGACAGTCGTACCTTTTGGAGAAACAAAATGACCTGCCACTGTAACGACTGCACGGTTGATTTAACAACGGTTGTCCACCTTGACAACGGCGATGTGCTTGTCACGATCCATGCGAAAGGACTTGATGGATACGAACCAGACCACCATGAGTGTACCCTTGCCGTGCGCAGGGTCGTCGAAGAACACCTCGTTGCGCCGTATCGGGGTGAAGATTAAATTCTACAGCCACTTCTGTACTCAGTGTCATTATGCGTTCTGGCACAGGATGGGCGCGTTATGCTGTCCACGATGCAGGGGTGATGTACTAACAGCGTTTGGAAAGAAAGAATGAAATGCCAATACCCACACCCCACCAAGAAGTGTGACCGTGATGCTGTCTTTGAGCATGACGGGGCATACCTCTGTGCAAGGCACTACTATGCTCAGGTCAAGGGCTGGGATTGGGTCAAGAAAATGCAGGATATAATGAAGCATATAAAATAGAAAGGAATCGAGAATGAAACGCATGGTTGTAATATCCGACATGCATTGTGGTCATCTGGTGGGGTTGACTCCACCGCGATGGCACTACCAGAACGATGGAAAGCTGTATAAGAACCAGAAAGAACTATGGCGGTTCTATACAGAAACAATCGACTCATTAAAACCGATTGATATTCTGGTGGTCAATGGGGACGCTATCGACGGCAAGGGTTATCGGGCGGGCGGGGCAGACCAAAAGACAACCGACAGGCTGGAGCAGGTTGAGATGGCGGTCGAGTGTATCGAGTATGCCCAGGCTAAGACTGTCCGCATGACCTACGGAACCCCCTACCACACAGGGTCGGAAGAGGATTGGGAGTCAATCATTGCTGACAGGGTGGGTGCAAAGATAGAAGGCCATGCCTTCTTCGACATTGATGGGGTCGTGTTTGACATCAAGCATAAGGTTGGCGGTTCAAGCATTCCGCACGGCAGGAACACAGCCTTATTAAGAGAGAAGCTGTGGAATACTATGTGGTCAGAACGTGACCAGCAGCGACGGGCAGATGTACTGATACGCTCTCACGTCCATTACCACACTTTTGGCGGGACGCATGTCGGGATTACCATGACCACCCCTGCGCTACAGGGGTTTGGCTCAAAGTACGGTGTCCGCCAATGCTCTGGTATTGTAGACATCGGGATGATCTATTTTGATATTGACAAGGAAGGATTCGCATGGAACTCCGTCATCGCAAAACTTGCGCAACAAAAAGCACCTGTCGAAGTGTTATAGAATGGGAAGATGTGGAACTGCCCCAGCCCGAACACCCGCAAAAGGTTATCGGTGTGACATGGGATAAATCCAAGGGGAAGTGGAAAGCAGATGCGTCCTACAGGAGCAGGAAGTATTTCTTGGGCAGGTTTGACAACCACGAAGATGCGGTACAGGCGAGGCGTGAGTTCAGAAAGACCCACCCCGCTTATGCCAGATATGGCGTGTAACGCACGAGGATTCGTTCTAAGGCGTTAAAGATTCAGACCGAAAACGGTGGGGTCAGCAATATATCGGCTATTACGTTGCATCTGACCTACTCATAGAGGCGTATTGGCATGGCTTCCACATTGTCTGAGAACCCAAACGTTGTAATGGATATTCCCCACTTTGACGCCTGTTGTTCAAGGGCATCCACCACGCTTTCGGACACCAAAGACAGGTCGGGTGTAAAATCAGCCCTGGGTATCTCTTGCCCGATTATCTGCATGGCCAATGTCGGCAATGATTCATCGTAATCCATGACCGATAGTATGGCTTTTACTGGATCAATCACCTCATAGACAATTGTGCCGGACACGTTGACGCTTTTCATATCCTTGGTGGTTAATGTTTGGTTTGGCAGGTCTACCGCCTGTTCGGATGTCACCACGACGTCAATCGAATCGACCACAGGAAACTGAAAATAAAACCCCTCGCCAACAACCTTTATAACCTTACCGAGCCGGAAGTGAACACCTGCCTCGTCTGGACACACGGTTGTCCAAAACCTTAGCGATGTGATGAAATTAAGGATTGCTTCAATCAACTAAACGCTCTTTATAGGGGGGTTGGTCTATCATCGGTATCTGGAACGGTAGCCGCCATCAGCAAACTTCGTTGCCCCTATGTCGTTTCTAAGTACCACTGTACCATCTGATTTTAGAATAAGGGGTGTACCGGCGTTTTTAAGTGCTGTGTTTTTTGCCCTGCCGTTACTGTCGGCTTGTGGGTTGACCACAATGCTGTCTGCCTCGTTGTATGGGAACGAGTCTGATTCGGCTAACCAGGCCGTTTGAACGGGTGTTATTGTCCCATCGTCGGTGACATTCGCACCGCCTAAATACATGATATTCGTGCCGGTTGTGTATAGGGCATTATAGTTGAATCGGTTATCGTCGTGGCCGTTTTCAATCTCTTTCGCAAAACTGGAGCCGCCATCAAAGATATTGTTGTAGAAGTCGCAATTGCTGGTAGGATAGGCCGCATCGAAGTTATCAAGAACGTTCAAAGCTGGGCCGGTGGGTGTGCCTGTACCGGGAATAACCGTGTTATTGCAGACTGTTGTATAGTTTGTACCCTTCATTGCAAGCCCATAACCCCCGTTAGCGATACAAGTGTTCCCCTCCACTAAACCATAATCAGATTTAAATGCAATACAAGGCTCACCACTGATGATCGTGTTTCCTGTTATCTTGACCTGCTGGGAATAGTAACCCACTAAAATACCGTGGTATTGTGCCGCGCCGGAGAAGTCGCCTGTGAAGTTGATAACATTATTCTTAATTAAAGTCGGTGCGATTTTGTTTGTGGCAAAGCTGGCAGGCTGATGTGTTTCGCTTCCAATCCGGATACCATAGCTCACACTCGCCCCTAACGCCGCTGTTACCGTGATGATGTTATTCTCGATAACAATGTTACCCTCTGTGCCATTAACATATCCGGCAATATTGATGCCAGCATAAGAGGCTGTGATAGTACAGTTTTTGATGATTAAATGACCCGATGTTAAAGCGGCCAGCCCCTCGTCTATTGCAACATCATTATTGCCGTTTGGGCTTGTCACCACCAACCCATCTAAGGTGATAATCGAAGTGTCAGACCGTAGACTGATGGAGTTTGTTGCATCGGTCGGCGTAATTGTCATATTCTTCATCGTGATATTTGAGCCGGTTATCCCTGCATCGAATATCACGGCATTGTTCGCCGTTGTTGGAGCAAGAATAACCTCAGATGCAGCTACTCCGCTTTTAGGCTGCATGACAATCGTGGTGTCGTCAAGCCCTGTCTTAAACCAAAGGAAGGTGTTCTCTGTCTCAACGTATGTTCCTGCGACAATATAGACGTTGTATGTGCCTGCTCCGGTGGTGTCGATATAGTCAAGAGCGTTCTGGATTGTGTCGATACCCTTGGCCTCTGTCTCATAAGGTGACGTATTACTGCCAGCAGGATTCACCCACACGTCTGCCCCAAAACACACCGAACACATCATCAAAAACATCAGTACATATTTCATGTTTGCCTCTTTATCTCAAGTTCCATTCGTTTTTCAACCAGCATGGCCGTCAATCGCTCTATCTCTTTTTCCAGCTTCCGTATCTGGAAGACCAGAAACACGTCCTCGTTATGGTTCGGTCTTTTTTTCAATGCGCCTCACTGCCTCCTGTGTGAACTTCTGGGACTCCGCCAGCACAGCGATAGACTTATCAATGCTCTGGACGGACTCACGAATCTCCTGCATGTCACCCTTCTGTTCGTAACAATGGTCGGTGAACTTTATCGATTGGTCAGCCAATGCCACCTTGTTATCCGTGACCCTGCTGTTGACGTGTATTAAAGAGTCCTGAACCGCCATCGACTGTTCACCCGCTGAGTAGCTTATCTTGGCGGTGGTCAAGAGACATCCGCATACCACCACGGCAATACCGAGCAGAGTAGAGATTGTCTTAACTGAGTACCGTACTTCCTGGTTTGTCATATTGTAGCCCCTCTTAATTGATTGTTACTGCTTGGTCGCCCTCGGTCTCGTAAGATTGGATTTGATTCGTCAATGTTAAGAATGTCGGATCATAATGGAATGACCCTCCTTTTACCTTGACGGTGGTAATTGTACGGCTGTCTAGCGATTTCCGACAATCGGCAAATCCACCCGTCACGTTTAGTGTCGTAATTGTTCCCGTGCCGTACAAATAGCAAGTCCCGGCCTTCTGGTTAATCGTCGTGTACGTTCCCGACCCATAAAGCGATAAAGCCCCCCCATCGTTTGTCAGCGTTGTACACCCACAAACCATGTCGCAGTTCCCGCCCTTTTTGTACACGGTTGTAACGGTTGTCCCTTCACTAATATACACCTCTTCGCCACCGGACATTCGGATTGTCCCAATGGTTGTTGTTTCGCCGTCCTCATAAGCAAACCCAACCATCCCATCAGATATATTGCACACAGCGGACGCATTATTTGCCTTAACACGAACACAAGGCTTGTTTGTGTCGGCTGATGAACTTGATGTATTGTAAATATTAATAACCGGCGTGCCCGCCGATCCGACATCAATCATAATGCGACCTGATCCCGCTGGGGAACCAGACCCAATATGCTGCCCGATGTTTACAGTTGTCGCCTTGACTTGTAGGTATGTCCCAGAAAAGCCAGCCTCACCATTGTAGCCAATTTTCCCGGTAAACGACTTGTCGATGTTCAGGGTTGTCAATGTGTTTGCAGTACCACTTTGGTCTAGCCCATAAACAATATCATCACTACAGTTAGAGATAAAAACCTCGTCGCCTGCTGACGCACCCGGTAACGCACCTGTGTCCCAGTTCCCGGTCGAGTCCCAGTGCTTCGGCCCAGCCGATGCGGTCGTCGATGCCTTGACAAATGTCTGTGCATCAGCCGCCCCGCCGCCTGCCTCGGTGGTCGTGGCAGCAACCGAGAAGGCTTCGCCCGCCGTATCAGCCGTCAGGGTCAGGTTGGTCGTATTATCAGCCGCTGTAATCGGCGTACAGAGGGCGTGTGTCGAAGCGTTCCATGCCGCCGTCATTGCCGCCGTCACGTCGGCGACCGTCGTGCCGCCTGCTGCCGCACTGATCGCCGTACTGGTTCCATCCCATCCGGTAATGGTCAGAATAAAAACATCATCCGCCTCGATCGTCCCACCAGGCGTGAATGTGTCCACCTGTGCAACGGCCGTCGCTTCGCCTGTCCATTTAACATCAGCCATTATTTATTCCTTTCTTGTCCGGCCATTTATCAAGCGGACATAATTCATCTTTCACCCTCGCTTTTGCAGGGATGTAACATTTACATTTTGCACAAAACAACTTTTTCCCAATCCAATAATTATCCGGGCAACGTTGACAGGCCCAGACCCGGGCATCGGTAAACTCGTACTTTTTGCCGACCGCCAACGCCGTGAATCCTTTGGCGATATGGACGCCTTTTTGAATAATATTTTTTCCGCAACAACTCAAGTAGGCGCCCCTATTTTTATATTTGCGGTCCCGCCGGAACAATGGTCGCCTTTACAGGTGGCCGCGTACCCAATACACGAAACCGTATTCGAAAAATTAACATCATCCAAACAATAGTCCGCGACCGTTTGGGACCCGACAAACCGGCCAATATAAACCGCACCTTTAACGGTTACGCTACAAGAATAAACGTTTGTTGACGGATTATAATTAACCGATACATCGATGGACGTCGCCGTCATACAGGCACCATATAACGACGTGCAACCGGAATCGGAATACAGATCAACCCGCGGCGGCGATCCGCCGGAAATGGCGAACGAACCGGACCACCGACACCACCCCGACGAATAACCGGCCCAGGGCACCGAAAAACTACGTCCATTTAAATAGGACGCAAAATTAACGCCGGTATGGTAAAAAGTACCATATATGCCGTAGGGATAGGGACCGAAACAGCCGCAATCAGAAATCCCCGCCAATTCAACCGTCATATAATCCGGCGTTGCGTTTTTAATTACCTCACTGCCCGAAAATGTTTCAGCGACATAAGACGCTTTAACGTAAACGTTGCCGCCGGAATAATACCAATCTATATAATCGGCGTCATAATTTGACGTTCCCGAAACGCAAATCGGCATCGATTGGCATAAACTCATTGAACTAACAGGAATTCCGACATACGCGCCGGCATTAACGGCCGCCCCGGCGGTTACATTCGCCGTTATTTCGTGCGGACAATCGCCGCAAGTGGCGAACCCAACCGACCAGGACGTGCAACACCCAACACATAACGCGCCGTCGGGTCCAAACAGGGCCTTTAATGTCGACGGATTATAGCCAACTGTGACCATTTATTCGCAATCCTCCGTCGCCTGGAATGTCGTACAGCACCACCAATAATCTCCGTCGCGGTAAACAGCAATCCGCTCGCCGTCGGTTAATCGTGGAATAGCCTCGTTCAGCGCCGAACCACCGCAGATAGAACAATAGACCTCCACCTCTTCGCCCGTAGCATCAGTGTCTAAGAAACAAGTGATTTGTGTGTTAGCCGTGGCATCCTCTTGGCAGAAAGCACTGCGGACTGCGCTGCCATTGCCAGCCCCTGCCACTTTCGGAATCCTTGCACGCAATCGGTCAACATTGATCTTGAACGAATTGCCGCCAATGACCTGAATCAGACCATCGCCAGAACGCAACGAGTCCTTGAATGCCAACAGTTCATTGATGGCCTTCATCCATGTTTTAATGTTGAATGATGTCAACCTCATACGGTAATCAGCCCATCAAAATGCTTTCTTTCATAAATCGGCACACCCAAACGGATACCCCCTGGAGATGGGTCGGGTTCGTCTCCCGACAGTGATGCGTATGCCACAACGTCTGACGGTGGTTCGCCGGTTCGCTCGTCCCGGTAATACAAGTCCACGTCCCACTGAGTTGTCCCCTGCACGAAGTTTGCCGGGCGATACGCAAAAACATAATTCATCATGTACGTTCCGTTTTGGGCATTGTATTGACCATTCACATCAATACACTTATAAGCACCTGTCGGCGCGTAGGGGTCAAACGACCAGCCTATCGTGTTTAGCGTATTGACGTAGTTTGTAATTTTGTCTAAAATCTGCTGATACGTCAGCGTTTCTTCCCGCGTGATTGTCATTATCGCATCATGTGAGTCCTTCGGGACGGTCGGGCTTTTCTTGATAACCGAACCCTGTAAGTCTGTATCCAGTTCGTAGTCGTCAGGGTATTTATAGGCAACGGTGATGAGGTTATCTGATCCGTATAATTGTTGAAATGCCGCCTCACCCGCTGATTTCGCCACAAACTTATTCGTTTCGGTCTGGTACAATGAGGTGGATATATTGACGATTGTTTCGCTAAGGTTCTGGACGAACACCAACTCAAGTTCTACTGTGTCAGAGGCAATCGCTGTGGCATCAATCCGTGATAGTTTGCACTCTGGATAGTCCCTGTGTGAATCACCAAACGACCATCCGCAGCTATTGATCGCCCAGTCCGTCACCGCATAACCGGCAATGCCCTGAATCTGGCTGACAGTAATCCCCATCGTGATTTCAACGCCGGTCAGGGTGCGCGTTTGTCGTTCACCGGCGATTGTATTTTCAGTAAAAACGGCCATTAGTTGAACGCCTTTCGCTGTATTGCAAGCATCTCTTTCAGGATAAATGTGTTGGGGTCTTGGTTGCTTTGGAGCCCGCGCAGGTCAATGTTGGCGGACCTGAATATCTCAACAGAGCCGGAGTAATTGTCAACGGCTCCGCTTAATGGGTCTTTGGTGTTTTTTGCAATATCCTCATCCGCCTTCATCTTGTCCTGGAGCTTTTTAATTTTCTCGATAACCCCCAAAATCTCTTTGTACTGTTCGGCAGTAAACCCAACCTCCGCGTCCATCTTGATTAAGGCGCGTGTCAGGTCGTCAATGCCCGCAGCTTGGTCCTTGAGGTCGCCGAGAAGGTCATAGAAATACCTTGCCCCAGACTGTTGAGACTTGGCTTTTGCGGCATCCTGTATGGAGTTTTCTGCCGCCTTCATCGCCGCCTGTATTTGCACAGAAGCCCCAGACGCACTCTTCCCCATTTCGTCAAACACATCCGGACCGTTAAGTTGTTCATAAAACCACCGTGTTGGCCCCCTTGTGTACCACCACTGAGAAAGTTTGTCCATCGGCGACAACGCGCCAACCGCAGCAGATCGCACTTGGTCAAACCCCCTCCTTGCAGCAGTAAATTTATCTAGCTCGCCCTTGGCATAAGCAAGCCCCTCTGCTGTTTTGCCGGTCATAATCGCACCGAGTTCATCGGCCTCTTTTTTAAATGCCTCAATCCCATCCCTGCCAAGCGTCAGCGTATTTAATAGTTCAACCCCTTTTCTGCCGAATATCTCGTATGCGATCGCCGCCTTTGTTGAACTATCCTGAACCCTAGAAATGGCATTGGCTATTTTAATAAACTGGTCATAGGCATTAAGTCCCTGAAATTCCTGCGAAGTCAACCCAAGTTGCTCAAACGACTCTTTTGCCTCACCAATGCCCTTTGAAAAGTCGTATACATTGGCGGTCATCCTGGTAAGACCGGTTTGTATCGACGCGGCCGATGATCCCATCTGCTCGGCAGCATACTGCAACCCTTGTAGGTCATCCACCGCCAACCCAAACGATTGAGCCAGTTTAACAACCACATCACCGGCAATAACGCCCTCTCTTGAGAGGTCAACAAGCCTTTCATTGAGCTTAAAAATACCAACAGCCGCTGCCCCAACAGCCGTGACAAACCCGCCCGCCATCTCTGCGCCTAACTTGGAAACAACACCGTGTGCAGGGATGACGCTTTTTCTGACATCATCAATGGACATCTTTGACCGTCTCAATCCCTTACGGAACGAGTCTGTCCTTGCTATCATGTTGATTGCTATTGTCCCAGCGTTAGCCATTCACAAACTCTCTTGTTTAAAAGGGTTATGTTTATTTTCAAAGATATTGTTTTTTACTCTTTACTCTTTGTCGCCAACCTGTTATAATGGGCAATAATGTTGATTATATTAAGCATATTCTTGTTTGTCATTGCGTGCATCATTATCGCCTTATTGCTCCGTGGTGTGTTCAGAATTGATGCTTTCTATGAACAACTCATGGACATCAATAAGGGTTTAAAGGAAATAAACTACATGATATTAAAGAACACGAATCAAGATGACGACAATGAACACTAACTGTTACACATCCCATCCAGTACGTTCTTAATCTGGTTGTTTGTCATCTTTGCCTTTTGGTCAACATCTAAGATGTAATTTTGGATTTTTGGCCAATGCCCTTTTTTGAGATACGGACTGACCAAGTGTGCCGTCATCAAAGCAAACCGTAAATCCATCCTTTCTTCGCCAAATGGTTCTATTTTTGAGTATGCTATCCATTCCTCAATATCTCTGTTTGGCTGACTTTCAACCCAGGCAACTGTTTTGCCTAAATGCAATGCTAGTCGGTGGTAGAACCGTCGCCTTGGGTTGTTTCTGAGTTTTTTGCCAGTTCCTTGGTGTCCAGCCTGTTGAGTTTTGCCGCTTTGTTAAAAATAGTGTTCATCGCGCCGGACGACTTCTCGCCCAACTGTTCGGCTTCTTTAATCTCAAACATCAGTTTGCCGGATTCATCACAAACACACATGGCGATATAAGCCGCCGTTTCATTGTTCGATCCATCCTGTTTCTGCTCTCGGTTATAAGCAACCCACTCGTCTTGAGCTTTTGCAGAAATAGTTTTAATAAACACATGCCCGCCCCATTGAGGCACTTCAACCTTTTCAATCTGAACATCGTTTGCCGCAAATATAGCTTCTTTGCTTAACATCATTCATCCTTTCGTAGTTTCTGGTTTATGCAGCCGCATACGTCAACGCGCCTGTGAACTTCAGCCCAACGCTCTGGGTTACTTTGTCGTCAAACGGAATGGCGTGGCCCAGCGATGTAATGAAGCCGGTCCCTGTCCATGTGGCCGTGTCGGTGTCCGACATGGCGATGACAATCGCCTGTGCCGTTGCCGTTAGTTGAGCGGCCAGTAAAGCAGAGATTGTTGTACCGTCAAAGTTCAAGTCAACCGACACCTCGCCATTGTCGATCATGCCGGGAATGAACTCCCGCAACTTACTGGTGGAGTCCATAGTCGAAATATCAATGGAATCCCTTGTAATATTCGGACCGGAGATGCTCATAATGTTGCCGACCGCCGTGCCGCCAATCGTCAAGGTCGTCCCATGCCCATGAATGCCTGTACTCATAATAGTTCCCTTTCTTTATTCGTTGTACCAAATCATGTAATCTTGTGTTTTGCCGTATCGCCTAAGCTGGTCTACGCCGACCGTCTCATCAAAATAATCACCCTCGTCAATCAAATGAGCGCATTGGATCACGACGCTTCCGGCCGTGTCGCTGAAATTGTCTAAAGCACCCCGCACCGCATCGGCCACCACTCTTGCATTGGCATAGCTTGAGCCGTAGCAATCAACCTGGAACCGTGCGGGAACCATGTCGTCTGTGCCGCCTAAAGTATGCCCACGGACGCCACTTATCTGGTTGTATCGTATAGCAGGAAAGCTGGTGTCCTGTGGGATGATTTGTGGATAAACCCGGCTTGATGCCTGACCGGAAACAGTCGCGTTCAACCGGAGAATGTCGTACAAAGCCGCTTCAATTGTGGTGGCTGTGGATATTTCTATGACTGATACATTATCCACAACAAAACTCGGCCCAAGAGTCCCAACGATTGTCACGTTGTCGGAGTCCGATCCGCACACTATATCAGCCGAGTAAGACCCGTTGGCGGCAAAAACAACCCGCTCGCCTCCTGAATAATTAACAGCCCTGCCGACCGCAACCCAACAGGGATCGCCAGCACCGAGCCACTCTTCAATATCGAATGTGACCCGATATGTTCGGGATGCAGTAACGGATAAAGATTGCGTTGCATTCCCTCCGTTTACGATAACAAGATACCCGCCCACATTCCACGTAACACCAGCGCCACTCAACGTCCAATCGGTATCTGTGTCAAACCCACCATTAGCTACAAGCTCAGAACCCAATACTGCCATTAAGCACTCTTCCTGTTCCGGCGTACCGCCTCATCAACCAGTATCCGCATCCGCATCAATAAATGACTAACCGCCTTTTTCCGGTTCGCCTCATACGCCTTTCGCATGAACGGCATGGGTTTAACATCTTTCGGTGCGTTCTTGCCGCCGCGACCGGGATATGCGTGACCATATTCAATCGCAAACGGAATGAAGTACCGCTTGCCAGCATTGGATATATGCACAAACAAGTCCGATGCCTTAATAATCACCTTGCTTCCGTAATGACCCCGCTTCATTTTGGTCATTGCGCGAACGGCAAGGCTGCGTGCTATTTTTGCACCCATCGACCCACCGACCATAGACTGTGCATTAGTCTTGGCATCGGGCAAAACAGCCGACTTCATGGCATCACGAGTTCCCTTGCGTACCATCTTTGGAGTCTCTTTCTTCTCCAGCTTTTCAAGAAGAAGAGCCACTTCTTTTGCTCCAAATACCTGCATGTCCATCATGCGATTCTCTTTAAATCAAGGATGAGATATTCGTCTTTCTCGTCGTAATTCAGCACAGTCACAACCTCATAAGTCTTACTGTCGTGTGATATTCGCCATTCAGATTTAATGTCGCCGTTGTACCGGATAACCGCCCTGTAATTAACCTCTTCGTTGACTTGGTGTGCCGCCTCGACCTCTTTGCCGGTCAGCGGCCGGAGTGACCCCCAGACTGTTGTGCTGGTCGAGAACGTCACTGTGATCTCACCCGTCGCACCCTGTGTCTGAGTCGGGCTTTTCAGTATCAATCTGTGTCTGAGTTTGCCGATATTCACCAAACACGCTCCATGAGTAGATTCTTGGCGGCAAACGGAACCTGATTCAGTGCCGTCTCTGCGTTCTCTTCACGATGCTCGTATAGATGTCCGATTATCAATTTCATTGCCCATAAAACCCTGTCAGGAACCAACCCCCTTTGTGCAAGGCCAAGATAGAACGTGCCCGTCCCTGTGTCTGTAATATCAATGGCAGTCCCGCCGGATGTGGTGGCTAGTTTGAGGGTTGACCCGGATACGTCTCGAACATAATAGTCTGTGTCAGCAGACAACCCAGCAGGAAGAGCGGCATTGTCCTCAGCTGACACCGAAACACGCACCCTGTCGGTATCCGAGAAGTATGTGTTCCCGACCGTCAACACATCCGTTGTGTCGTTGGCTGTAAAGGTCGTTGCATATCCGCACCGATACGAAACCGTGACATTCTTTGGAATGTCCCTCAACGACGGCCATGATTGGTTATAGGCAAGATAAACAATGCCCGGCACGGAGTCAGTGTCTACCGTATAAACTGATGTGCCAAGTGTCTGGGTGTCGCCCGATGTGTCCACATACTGTATCTGTGTGACCTCGATCAATGGGAAGCCCAAACTCATCACCGTTGGAAAATCGTTGTAATACGCATACACAGACCGCATCATATACGACTGGTTCTCGTATGTTTCACACCATTGGCGAGCCGTCTTAATCAAGACGGATATAAGCTCATCATCAGCCGTACTATCGACTCTTAGATGCAGCTTTGCTTCGTTTAGGCTTAACGGCTCCGCTGTTGGCAGTGTGTTCGGTATCGTTATCATGTTCTACGCTTTCGGTTGCAATTCCGTTATCAATCAAATACTTTGCCGACATCTCTGTGATGTCATACTCTTGGTCCTTCTTTAACCCCTGCGCATTCTTTATTGCTTTGACTTTCATGTTTTATCCTTTCGTATTCGGGATACAGTGTGCCGGTATCTTTCCTGCGTTGGTGTCGTTCATGTAACAATGGATCGGACTGTATTCATTCTCCTCTGTGTCCGGCCAGCTACACATTAGCTGTAAATGGCCGATAGATACCTCTTTTGATAACATCGCCTTGAATCCCTCCTTGTGAAATTTGTGCCAGAAGAATATGTCCTCATCAAGCCTGCCCTCTTCCCATAGCCCGTCCTTATTCGGAACGCCCATCAGCCAGGGATGAGTCATTTGCTTCAGGGCAGATGTTCGGAATATCGTCAACCCGAAATGACCTGTGACGATCGGGACTAACACCCCGTCTGCTTTTTGTTGTTCTGAAGTTACGCCAAACAGTTTGTTGTCACCCTCTCGTTGGGACTGAACCGGCACGATCGCATCAACATCGGGGTTCTCCTGCATCAACTGACACAGGCGAACAACATGCTCTTTCAGGAAATATGAGTCATAGTCACAGGTGATGATGTAGTCTTTGTCTAGGTTCTTCATCATCGCCTTGGTCAGGATCTGTCCCCAAAAGACACCCGTTCCCTTTTCAAACTCTATCCCCAACGGCAAAAACGCTTTATGCCCGGTAAACACGTTATCTGTAAACGCCAACCGTGGCATACTCATCACCGCTGCAATCTTTAAAGGCTTTTCCCGCGTCTTTTCCGTCTTTGTGCCCTGTAGATTCAGACTGATGGGCAGAGTGCAAGTGTCGTGTCCATCCTGCCACGTCTGAATATCGTCAAGGCCAAGGTTCTGAAACAACTCTCTCAGACTATCCTCATCAAAGATGGACTTGTGAAAGTCGTTTTCGTCAATGTGCCCGCCCATCAAATAGCCGCTGGTGTTTTGTTCAACACCGTCGATGTAGTTCTTGGCAATCTTCTTGAAGTCTGGAACGGCAACTTTTAACACCCCGCCAACCTTTAGTTTGCTGACCCAGTCCAATAACACATTAAAGGTTTCTTCATAGCCGAAATGCTCAAGTAAATGGGAAGCTCGTATCTCGTCACACGAACCATCCTCGATATAGTCCAGCGGATAAGCCGCCTTGCCGTCGATCAAGTCGATGTTTTCATAGTCTTTTAATTTTAAAGAGCCACTGCCCAGGTTAAGTTTCATTAGAATCGCTTGCCTCCGTGCATCCATCCTCTCGTCTTGTTGAACTCCATTCGTAATCTTCCGCACAAGACAGGGGCCGAAGCCCCCGCCCTGTACGAAAAGATGTGTTACTAAACCTGAACGATCTTGCCGCAGCCGGTTACGGACGTAGCAGCAAGGTTACTTTCAGATTTCTCGGTTGTAGAATCCGCAGACTCCTCGCCGACTAACGTGCCAACAACGCCAACGGTCAGAGCTTGACCCGGAGTTGACTGAATGCCCAGATAGCGTTTGCGCTTCCGCAGGTCCAGTTGGAACTCAGCGGCAACCCCGCCACCTGTAATGGTGGTTGTCGGGATTACAAAGCCAACGCTGGTGCTGGTGGCAGTACCGCCAGTCAGGGCGACAATCGCGTCCATAGAGGAGGCACTTGTCACAGTGTCGGATTCAGTGAACTTCAAGGTGCTGAAAGCAGCCGAAGTCGTTGCATTAGTAGAACACAGAACCTTGACGTTGGCGAAGTCAAACCCCGCCGTATCAAAACTCAGTGCCTGTGTCGCATTGGTCGCAACGCTCGCAGGGACGTTGCAGACTGTTGCTTTAGAGTGTATATTTCTCATGTCAGTCCCTTTCTTTAGGATGCGGCAGTAATCAGGCCGACCAAAGGACCGGCAGCACTGGCTGTGCCTAAATCGTGAGCGTTAATGTCAAACCGTTCTGTACCACGAACACCGATTTGATCTGTTTCAAACATTGAGACACTGTTAATGACAGCGTTCTCGCTGAATGCCAATGTCATACCGGCACGGTCACCAAAATCAGCAGCCGCACGCATATCGCCGTAGAGACATGCAATCTGGCTGTTAGCGTCCGTCTTAGGCATGACGTTTACAATGTTCACCGGATAGCCCAGATGAAGTAGTTGACGTGCGCCGTCCTTGGTTGTTCCGATGGTGTTACCCCCACCGCCGACCTCAAGCCGCTGCATAACAGTAGCAAAGTAGGTCTGAGAGCAGTACCACTCGAACATAGCACCGGCAACCTGCTGGGCAGTGCCGATCATCTTCAGGTGGTTTGCCAGGGTGATTTCACTGAACAAGTTGCCAGCACCCAGAACCAACCCACCGCCATCGTCAACACCGTTTAGGGTTGACAGTTTGGAGATGACACCAACAATACCACCGTAGGTGCTTGTGCCTGTGCCGTTGAAGCCGCACTCGTCCTCTTTGTCAGCAAACGCATAGGCGATTTCACTCACAATGTCGTCAGCAACATTGATAATGGCATCGCTGTTGAGTTCATTGGTGATCGAAGTAAGAACCATCAATTTCTTTGCAACCAAAGAGATTTGGTCCCAACCCTTTTTCGACTCTGTACCAGCAGAACCCTCGCCAACAAAGTAGCCTGTAACACCGCTTGTCCGGCGGTTACGGGTCTTGGTGTCGCCTGCCATCGGAACCCGACGGGCCTTCTGACGGAATACACCCCTAGACTCGACCAGCCGGATGATGTCTGTATCCAGTTCGTCAGGAACCAGATACCCGCCGTCCGTGTTGATGCCGCCCTGATGGTTGACACCTTCATAGACAACCGGCATTCCGTGGTCTTTGCAGAACTGCTGTGCGTTGGGATTGCCGTTGATAGCACGGAACCACATACCCGCCTTATACGCCTTCAACTCAGCGTCAGCACCGGCAAACGACCGGAGATTGCCAGCAAACCGGCTTGCAATCGCAGGGACCTTAATGGTGTTATCAGACAAAGTCGGTCCGGCAGCCGGATCATCCATCACCACGCTGTCAGGTTTGACGACGGGGGATTTGGCCGGAGCAGGACGGTTCGCCATGCTATCGGCATCAGCCTGCATCTTTAACGACGTTTCAAGGTTGTCAATTTGTTTCTTGACAGATTCAGATTCAGACCGGAGATTATCAAACTCGGCCTGTTGTTCGTCTGTCAAACTGTTTTCGGCATTATCAACAATCGCCCGCATATCGACGGCAATCTGCTGATACTTCGCCTTTAATTCTTTCAGTTTGTCCATAGTTGAACTTTCAATTAAAATTACTGTTCACGTTTATAATCGCTGAAGGACTGCCGCCTCATCAGTCGACCATCGTATCTAAAACAGCCTGAGCGTATGCCTTAGAACTATTCTTAGGCTTCAAGCTGGCTAACACTTTTTCCATCGTGGCAATGCGGTCAACCATCCCGGCAGCCTTTGCGTCTTGAGCATTCAAAACCCTGCCCTGCCCGAAATCAGACTTGACCGTAGCTGCCGTCACACCCCTGTTGCGAGCAACCGCATCAACAAACGCCTTGTAATAAGCGTCAACCTGTTCCTGGAAACTTGCCTTGTCCTCGTCGGATAACGGCTGGTAGGGGTTGCCCTCGCCCTTGTATTTCCCGGCCTTGATGATGGTGGGTTTAACCCCCGCTGCTTCCATCGCACCCGACCAGTCCATGTGAATTGCGATTGTGCCAATCGAACCCGTCAGTGAGTCGGGGTCAGATATAATCTCGTCAGCGGCCGAACCGATAAAGTACGCCGCCGATGCCATCATGCCATTCGATACAGCAATGATGGGTTTTTTGTTGTCTCGATAAGAATATATCTTGTCTGATGCAGCACTCAGTCCCATTACTGTACCGCCCGGACTGTTGATGTCGATGACCACCGCGCCGACAGAGGGGTTCTGCATCAACCCGTCAATCCATCTCCCGAACACTTCCGATGATGTCTCAAATCCCATCGCCGACCAGATCGTTTGCCGGTGTGATATATAGCCGTTCAAAGGAAGCACAACCACATCCCCTTTGACATTCTTGAACTGTGTGGCACGTCTGTTCATCGCCGCCTCTATATCAACGCCCTCGACTGATACAGAATTGCGCTGTTCAATGACTGGGTTGATATAATTAGGGTCGATTGCGTGTATAATTGTCTCAAACATGATGACTCTCCAATAACAGAGTGACTAAATTAGATGTATGCTCGTCAAGCGGGTTCAGAACCGATTGTGTGTATTTCTCATGCTTCTGGTTAAAATGTTCCATGAATGTTGCCATGTTGAAGTCATCGCCGTGTTTGTCTTTGGCTGATTTAATCGCCTCATTGCGATGCCTGACAATCCGCTTGACCGCATCCTCGACCACGCCGTTGACCTGCTGTTGACTGCCAAGCGGAGAGAAGTTCAATGGAACAAAATAGGTATCCCCTCCAGTGATGGGGTTCATGTTTTCTTTCGCGCGGATTTCGTTGATGCTTAAAACACCCCTGTCCCATAGTTGTGAATATGCCTCGTAGCGGGTCTTGACATCGCCCCTCAAAAGACCATCAACAACGATCTCAAAGTAATATCCCTCCCGCTGTTCCTGTGGGGTCAGAACTTTACGCCACAACTCCTGCTCCCACCGTTCCATCCATCCCATCAATGAATCAGTCACATAATCAATGTTCTGCTGTTCGATGTTTGAGAATGTCGCGCGGGACAGGTCAGCAACCTTGTGCGGGGGTATCCGCAGCCAACGACAGAACTCGGACACTGTAAACTGACGTGTCTCGATCATCTGAGACGCTTTTGGGTCGATGACGTTCTTGGCGAACTTCATGCCCTCTTCAAGCACCATCAGATTAAAGGCGTTGTCAGCACCCTGGAGCTGGTCCTGCATCTGTTTTTTAAGCCGCTGTTGTGCTTCGGTTGACAGGTTTTGGGGATGCTCAAGATGCCCGCCGGCATTCAATCCGTTCCCGAAGAACGCACCTGAGAACTTGTCCATCGCAATAGCCGAGCCAATAGACTGGGCCATATACATAATGACGTTATAGCCGCTGATGCCATCACCACCCAGCCCATGCAGGTGGAACACCTCATGCTGCCAGAGGTAGTAATACGCACTGTTGTCTTTCGACCGGACCTCATAAATCAACTTGCCGTCATCGTTCCGGTATAACCTCACGGAATCAGGACGTAATGGGGACAGGCCAATAAACTTACCTTCTACATCTCTGCGGATCTCGGCATAAGCATTCCCCCACCCAAGTGCCTGTGCCGTCAAGCATTCCTTCAGTCCCATCGCCGTCATGTCTTCGTGGGGGTTGTATTGCAATGCCAACGCCGCCGGGTGCGCGGACTGTTCGTATCGGTACTTGCCGTCCTTCTTGTAAACCTTTAAGGGTAGCTTGGCGATGTCCTCTGATATATTGCGAATCGCCGCATAGACCGTTGATACAGTTAATGCAGAACTGTTATTGACCTTCTCTTTTGCCGCGTTTGCAAACGAACCAAAGGTGAGAGTGTTCCATGCCGCCTCTGCGGTTGCAGATGCCTTCACTAACATATAGCCAAACTTCTGGAGTATTTTCTGTATCATAGGGTGATTACACCTCTCGATTCATAAACAGACGGACCGGCAGGCTTTTGCTGCATCTGGATGGCCTTGGCGGTCAGAAGTGCAAGCACGCCGTCTATCTTTTCTGTGGATTTATTTTTGACCGGACGTACATTGTCGTTGGGATCGACATATACAACCGTGTTTCCTATCATCCATGTCGTGACCGGGTTGCCGCTGTGTATCACCTTGCCCTCCAAGATGTCAGCAGCTAACTCTTTGGTTGGTTCTGATAAGTGCTGAATGATTGGTCGTACCTCGATCAGATTCTTGGTGCTGACCCCCTCATTCTCAAGCATGTCCTGAAACGCAGCGAACCCCCAAGGGTCAAACCCCATCATCTCGACATCGCAAGTATGGAACATCTTGACAATATCACTGACGATATAGTTTGTGTCTATTTTGCTGCCCGGCGTGAGTTTAAGAAAACCCTTATCTGCCCATGTCAAGTAAGGAACTCGGTCTTTTTTGGCTCGGATTCGCGCGTTTTCTTCAGGACAATAATAGAACTCCAGTGTTTCGTATGACCCATCAGCATTCGGAAAGTATGCCACGCTTGCTGAGATGTCTAGTTTGCTCGACAAGTCAAGCCCGATAATGCACTTTCGGTTAGCAAAGTCTCTTAATACCTTGCCGTGTGTCGGGCAGGCGTTCCACTTTTCAATATTGAAATAGGATATGTGCTGGGTCGTCCAGATATTCAACTTCTTAGTCAGGAAGTTGTTTCGCTTTTCAGCAGACTCCACAGCCTCCTTGCACATCTCCCGCATGTCATCTCGGCTCACCGATACATCTATATTCGGGTTGGCCTTGATCCAGACATTCTCATCCTTCCAATCGTCGCCCTCGTCCAGTGTATAGATAATTGCAAATATAGAGTCGTCATCGACTGTACCATTCAGGACATTGGCCGCATAATCCCGCTGTTGCTTACAGAAACACTGCGTGTTAAAGCCAGCCGTAGTAATGGCGAACATCAATGGCTGGGTTCTTGCCCCAATCGCTGACCGGATCACATCCCACACCGCGCTGTCAGGGTGAGCATGCAACTCATCAATCGTTGCCATGTGGGGATTAAGACCGTCCAACGTCTTGGCATCAGCACCCAATGGCTCAAACTTTGAACTGGTCGAGTCAATATGGATGTTATTGACATGGACACCACACCGCTTTTTGAGCGAAACAGACCGGCGTACCATCCTGATCGCCTCTTGATGGATGATCTTCGCCTGGTCCATCTTTGTGGCAGCACTATAAACCTCTGCCCCTTCCTCGCCATCAGCAACCAACCCATACAACCCTATGCCAGCGGCAAACGTTGATTTCCCATTCTTTCTCGCCACTTCATTGTAAGCAACCTTGAACCGCCGCGTCCCGTCCTTGCGCTTCCAACCGAACACGCACCAGAGTATGAACATCTGCCACGGTTCCAGGTCGATACATTGGCCAGCCCACTTACCTTTTGAGTGCTGAAGGATAGAAAAGAAATCAATCACTAACTGGGCAGCATCGGGATCGTGGTACAACCCCCGCTTATGCCCGCACTTTAGGTCGTCCAAGTGTCGCTGACACGCTTGACGTACATACAGACAGGCAGGGATTTCACCTGATATTACATCGTCAATGTATTGTTCGACAATCGGTTGTGACCAGTTTTTAGTCATTCACTAGGTTTGTTGTACTCGATGCGATAAACTTCCCACTGCCTGTCCAACTCATCCCTAAGATGGTCGATGCGATAAACTTCCCACTGCCTGTCCAACTCATCCCTAAGATGGTCGATGAACAGACCCCTTGCTGTCAGTCTTTCGTGCTTTTCGTCCTGAGTCAGAAAGTTCCACCCCCGGGTTAGCTTGTCCATATATACGCTCCCATGCCTTATCCCATTTCGCCCTGTTGACAGGACGGTATGTGTCACCCTTGCTCATCCAGACCTCCGCTTTAATAGAGCATCAAGCGGGTCGTCTTTCTTTGGTGAATCTATCTTGAGTGATGCTCTGTCGGCTGGGGTATAGCCAAACTTCGCCCCCAGCTTGTCGTAAATAGCAAACCACTTCTGGAACAAATACACATCGTTAGTGCATTCTCGCTTGGCGTAGATAAGCCGGTTCAGCGCAACGCAAAACCAACCAAAAGAGTCCGCATCGTCATAAGACAAAACGCCACGCTTATTCAATCGCGGGGCAAGCCTGCTCCAAATCTTGAACTCATCCTCGTCTAAAAACGACGGAGCAATCGGCATGGTCATGTCGGCAGACAAAGACCTAGAATCGCGATCCGCACGCAACGTGCCCTCAAGCCGTTTCTGTTCCTTGGTCTTTTTTTTGCGTCCTCTTGTTTCCATACATCAAACGTCTTTAATCTTTCTGGATATTGACAAAAAAAAACGAGCTATGAGACTACGGTCTAGGGCTTTCTATTTTACAGCGATTTAGACCGCCCTCCCCCTACTCCGTT
>JACKQG010003018.1_pt1 | contig 21170 bp, 20 predicted proteins | sample 8237621 | NCBI WGS metagenome assembly JACKQG01 (sample SAMN15677084, study PRJNA649215) | marine metagenome | biome: marine; feature: Black Sea; material: saline water; isolation source: suspended particulate matter (SPM) from the Black Sea western gyre | collected 2013-06-09/2013-06-10 | depth... | reverse complement strand
TTCGAGGGTGCTGGCGGGGGGCGGGGCGGCTGCGGTCATGACATTGACGGTATGATCGAAACTGCGGCGTTCCTCATCGGTGGCGTTGACGACAAAATTCAGCACGATCGGCGCGCCGCAGAAATGCGTCACCCCATGATCGGCGATGGCGGCATAGATATTGGCCGCGTTGACGCGCCTGAGGCAGATATTCGTTCCGGCGACGGCGGCAATGGACCAGGGGAAGCACCAGCCGTTGCAATGAAACATCGGCAGCGTCCACAGGTAAATCGGGTGATGCGCCATGTTCCAGCCGATGATGTTGCTGACGGCATTTAGGTAAGCCCCCCGATGGTGGTACACGACGCCCTTGGGGTCGCCCGTGGTGCCGGAGGTGTAATTCAGGGAAATGGCCTGCCATTCGTCTTCGGGTATCTGCCAGTCGAAGTCTGCGTCGCCTTCGCGCAAAAAGGATTCATAATCCATTTCGCCCAGATGATCGCGGCTGATGTCTTCTTCCGCTTCGCTATCGTCGATATCGATAATGATGAGATCGCGATCCAGCCCGGCCAGGGCTTCCTTGATGGTTGGAGAAAACTCCGTATCGGTAATTAAAACCTTGGCTTCGCCCTGGGTCAGGCAAAACGCAATGGTTGGCGAGTCGAGCCGGACATTCAGGGTATTCAGGACCGCGCCCGTCATCGGCACGCCGAAGGCGGCCTCGACCATTTCCGGCGTATTGGCGCCCATAACGGCGACGGTGTCGCCCAAGCCGATACCGCGCCCGGCCAGGGCCCCGGCCAGGCGGCGGCAGCGGGCGTAGGTTTCGGCCCAGGTAAAGCGTTTCGAGCCGTGAACCACGGAAATTTTTTCAGGGTACACCGCCGCCGTTCGGGCGAGGAAAGACAGGGGCGTCAACGGCGTATAGTTGGCGGTGTTCCGGTCCAGATCCTGTTCAAAGATGGTTGCGTTGGGCATCGGTTCCCCCTTTGGCTCATTTGCCGTGCAAGAGTGCCATAAAGCGCCTTTGCAAAAAATGTTGTTTTAGCCCAAACTTTCGGGAATGGAAGACCGTGAATAGCCCAAGCCTCGGGGAGGAAACACAATCATGACCAACGCCTATGATGAAGCCTACCGGCGCGCCTTGGAAGATCCGGAAGGATACTGGGGTGATGTCGCCGAGGATGTCCGCTGGATCAAGAAATGGGACAAGGTCCTGGACGACTCAAACAAGCCTTTTTACCGGTGGTTTTCGGGCGCCGAGGTCAACACCTGCTTCAACGCCGTGGACCGCCATGTGGAAGAAGGCCGGGCCGACCAACTGGCGCTGATTTACGATTCCCCCGTTACCGGCACGGTCCGCAAATACACCTATCGGGAATTGCTGGACGAGGTGTCGCTTTTCGCAGGCGTGCTCAAGGCCAACGGCGTGACAAAAGGCGACCGGGTGATTGTTTACATGCCCATGGTGCCCGAAGCCGCCATCGCCATGCTGGCCTGTGCCCGGATAGGCGCCATTCATTCGGTGGTGTTTGGCGGCTTTGCCGCGAACGAGCTGGCGGTGCGTATCGACGACGCCAAGCCCAAAGCCATCGTTTCCGCATCCTGCGGGATCGAGATAGGGCGCGTTATCGAATACATGCCTTTGTTAAACGGCGCTATTGAACTCGCCAGCCACAAGCCCGATCACTGCATTATTCTCGCCCGGCCCGAAGCAGAGGCCGAATTGACGCCCGGACGGGATTTGGACTGGGCGGAAGCCATGCAGGCCGCCCAACCGGCCGATTGTGTTCCCGTGTTGGCGACGGACCCGCTTTATATCCTTTATACCTCCGGCACCACCGGCGAGCCGAAAGGCGTGATCCGCGACAATGGCGGTCATCTGGTGGCGTTGAAATGGTCGATGAAGAACATTTATGGCGTCGATCCGGGGGATGTGTACTGGGCGGCCTCTGATGTCGGCTGGGTCGTCGGCCATTCCTACATTGTCTACGCGCCCCTGTTCCACGGGTGCACCACGATCCTCTATGAAGGCAAACCCGTGGGCACACCAGACGCCGGGGCGTTCTGGCGGGTGATCAGCGATCATAAGGTCAAGGTTCTGTTCACCGCGCCGACGGCGTTTCGCGCCATCAAGCGCGAGGATCCGGACGGCACGTTGATGAAGGATTACGACCTGTCCCATTTCAAGTATCTGTTTTTGGCCGGGGAACGCACGGACCCGGACACGCTGCACTGGGCCGAGGAGAAAATCCGCGTACCCGTGATCGACCACTGGTGGCAAACGGAAACCGGTTGGTCTATTGCCGCCAACTGCATTGGGTTGCACGCGTTTCCGGTCAAGCCTGGCTCGCCGACAAAGGCCGTTCCGGGCTGGGACGTGCAAATCCTCGGGCCCGACTGTGAACCGGTCAAGGATGACGAGATCGGGGCCATTTGCATCAAGTTGCCGTTGCCGCCATCCAGCCTGCCGACATTGTGGAACGCCGACGACCGGTTCCGGGAAGCCTATCTGGAGGAATACCCCGGGTATTACAAAACGGCCGATGCCGGCTATCGTGATGATGACGGCTACCTCTACATCATGGCCCGCACCGATGACATCATCAACGTCGCCGGGCACCGTCTGTCCACCGGCGGCATGGAGGAAGTCCTGTCCAACCATCAAGATGTCGCCGAATGTGCGGTGATCGGCGTCGCCGACAGTCTCAAGGGGCAGTTGCCGCTCGGGTTCCTGGTGTTAAAGGCGGGCGTCAAGAAGGATCACGCGGAAATCATATCCGATGTGGTCAGTATGGTCCGCGAGCAAATCGGCCCTGTCGCCGCCTTCAAGACGGCGGCGGTCGTTGACCGGCTGCCGAAAACCCGGTCCGGAAAAATTCTTCGGGGTACGATGCAGAAAATCGCCGACAATGAAGACTTCAAAATGCCGGCGACCATCGACGACCCGGTCATCCTGGATGAAATCAAGGGAGCCTTGGAAGGGATCGGGTATGCCGGTTCCCGAAAGTCTTAAGGCTGGGCCTTCCCCAAGGCACCCCTCGGGAGTTTTTTAGCCAAATCCCGAGGCAAGTCCCGGGGCCAACGCCTAGGCGTCGTTAGCCGTTTTCTCGGTCGGCGTGGAGAAGACGTCTTCGGCGTTCTGAAGGACACTTCCCGCATGTTCCGGAATCGCAGCATCAGGCACACCGGTGTCGGAGAAGGGGCTTTCCGGCTCCAATTCCAGGGCGCGTTCCCGTTCCGCCCTGGCTTCGCCCTTGAGCAGGATGACCTCGCCTGGCTTCAGGGGGGTATGGTTTTTATCCGTATTGGCGGCAGCTTCAGGCTGTTCCGCCGGTTCGTTAACGATACCGGCTTTGGCCCGGGCCAAGGCGACGACCTTTTCAAGATCCGCCGAGTTGCACAGGCCCAGCGCGACAGGGTTTTGCGGCTTGATGTTGGGCATATTCCAGTGGGTGCGCTCGCGAATGGCGTTGATGGTCGGTTTGGTGGTGCCGATCAGCTTGGAAATTTGCGCATCGCTCAGTTCCGGATGGCTTTTGACCAGCCAGGCAATGGCGTCCGGGCGATCCTGGCGCTTGGATACAGGCGTATAGCGCGCGCCCTTCTGGCGGGCCTTGGGCAGTGGAATGCCGGGCTTTGCCATTTCAAGCTTGGCGCTGGGATCGGCAATGCAGCGGTCGATTTCTTCCTGCGTCAGTTCCCCATTCGCCGTCGGGTCGAGGCCCTGCATGCCCATGGCCACTTCGTCATCGGCGATGGCCTGAACTTCGAGGTTATGCAGGCCGCAAAATTCGGCAATTTGCTCGAACGTGAGGGCCGTATTTTCAACCAGCCAAACAGCCGTTGCCTTTGGCATCAGGGGATGCGCCATGGTTATTTTCCTTTTCCAGAAGACCTTGTCCTTACCGTTCATCTGCCGGTAACCGGACACGGGCTCTTTATAACGCCACGTCCCCCCGGCGGTCAAACATCTCTGGTCCGAAAATCAGGAGAAAGTCCGGTAATAATCAGGGGAGAAGGACGATTTTTCCGATGTGCTGGCTGGATTCCATCAAACGGTGGGCTTCGGCGGCTTCGGCCAGGGGAAAGGTGCTGTGCACCACGGGTGCGATCTCGCCGCTTGCGATCAGGGGCCAGACGGATTCTTCCAGCGCCCTGGCAATTTCCGCCTTGCGCTCGACCGGCAGCGGCCTGAGCGTGGAACCCGTCAGGGTCAGGCGTTTCAGCATCACCGGCATGAAATTCACTTCGGCCTTGGATCCGCCGAGGAAAGCGATCGAGACGTGGCGTCCATCGGGGCCGAGGGCCTTGATGTTGCGCTGGATGTAGTCGCCGCCAACCATGTCGAGGATGACGTCCACGCCGATGCCGCCTGTGAAATCCTTGGCGGCGTCGACAAAATCTTCTTCTTTGTAATTGACGGCGCGTTCGGCCCCCAGATCCAGACAGACCTTGCATTTTTCTTCGCTGCCGGCGGTCGTGATAACGCGCGCACCGAGGCGCGAGGCGATCTGAATAGCGGTGGTGCCGATGCCACTGGAACCGCCGTGCACCAGAAAGGCTTCGCCAGGTTTAAGTCCCGCGCGGTCGAAAATGTTGGACCAGACGGTGAAGCAGGTTTCCGGCAAAGCCGCCGCCTCGGTCATGCTGAGGCTTCCGGGAATCGGCAGGCATTGCGGGGCGGGCGCCGCGACATATTCGCCATACCCGCCACCGGCAACCAGGGCGCATACCGTATCCCCGACTTTCCAGGTTCCGGAATTTTCGCTCACGGCGACGATTTCGCCTGCGACTTCCAGGCCGGGGATATCCGTCACCCCCGGCGGCGGCGCGTAATGGCCTTGGCGCTGGATGCAATCGGGGCGGTTGATGCCCGCCGCTTTGACTTTAATGAGGACTTCGCCGCTTTCGGGTTGCGGGACCGGTCGGGTCGTGGTTTTGAGAACCTCGGGCCCGCCGGGCTCGACGATTTCTATGCAGGTCATTGTTTCCGGGGTTGCAGTCATTTTTAAGTCTCGCTCGATTTTAATTAGGGGCCTGTGTTAGGACTGACTTACACAATCGCAGGAGAGGGAACAATGGATACCGACGATCTGGAACCTGAAAAAAAGAAACCGGCGCCGAAAAATCTCGAAGTCATGTCCATTGAGGCGCTGGAAGAGTATATCTCCGACCTGGAAGCGGAGATTTCCCGGGTGCGCGAAGCCATTGCCGGAAAAGAGAGCGCCCAGTCGGCGGCGGAAAATTTTTTCAAGACGTAGGGTCAGCTGGTTTATTTGAGGTGAGATGGGGGCGTGGGCCGCGTTTTCGCATGTACATCAGCCAGCCGACCGGCCCCAGAAACAAAATGATGACCAGCCAGCCCCAACGGGCGCCGATGGGGCAGCCGGCCCCTTTCGGCACCGTCCATGATCCGCTCCTGGGCGAAATCAGGACATGCGCCAGCGGCAGAACGAAACCGAAAATCAGGAAAATCCACGCGGCTGTCGGGGTCATGGGGCTTAGGGCTCATTAACTTGGAATTAAGATGTCTTCGCTAGGGTGCCATCATGGGTGAGTAAAAAAAAGCATCATCCATTCAACTTCGACGCCTCCCTGTTGAACTCGCCGCCCCCTTTGGGGGGCGGCGCTTTTTTTCGCCCACCCGGATTTCCGAATAATTGAATAGACCTATGCCTTTCGGGGGGTTGACCATAAGGCATAGCCTTGGGTAAGGTTCGTTCCATAAGAATTCGCAGGCGAGTTTGACAGGGTTAAGGCAAAAAAATATGGGGGCTGCCGGTGACGGTGGCCCCTAAAATTTTTTGCCTTACCGTTTTCATCCTCCCTGGGCCATAGTACTTCCGTGATATGAACATGCAGCAGCCCGAAAGCCGGGACCGGTATCCCCATTTCATGACCCTCCAGACCCGCTGGATGGACAACGACATCTATGGTCACGTCAATAACGTCACGTACTACTCTTACTTCGATACCGTGGTGAACAGCTTTCTGATTGACGAAGGCGGGTTCGACCCGCAAGCGGATACGGTTATCGGTGTCGCCGTTGAAACCATGTGCGCTTTCAAGAAATCCATCGCTTTCCCGGATGTCATCGACGCCGGATTGCGGGTCGGGAAACTTGGCAATACCAGCGTCCGGTACGAAATCGGTATCTTCCAGGCGAAGGAACAGGAAGCATCGGCCAGCGGCCATTTCGTCCATGTCTTTGTGGACCGGGCGAGCAACCAGCCGGTGCCTATCCCTGCCTCCATCAGGTCCGCTTTTGAGCGTATCCTGGTTGCGGGGTGATATGACAGATACTGCCGCCAACACAGATATTCTCAAACGTGAGAATTTTCCTTATCGGATCGAGATTTCGACCCGTTGGGCCGACAACGATATGCTGCAACACGTCAATAACGTGGCATATTACCGCTTTTTCGAGGCCATTGTGGTCCGGTTCCAGATGGAGGAGGCCGGTGTCGATTGGTTGAACGACGGTGTCTCGCCGCAGGCGGTGGAAAGCCTGTGCCGTTTTCATCGTCCTCTCAGTTTTCCGGAAACCGTGGAAGCCGGATTACGGGTCGAAAAAATCGGAAACTCCAGCGTAACCTTTGAAATTGCCCTGTTCGGTGAGGGCCAGGACACGCCGGCGGCGAGCGGACATTTCGTCCATGTCTTTGTTGACGCAGACACCCTGAAATCGCACCCGATCCCGGAAGCGAAAAAGAGGGTTTTCGAAAAATTCCGCTAATGGTTTCAGGGTGAAAAGAAAAGGCGCACCCGTTTCCGGGCGCGCCTCTCCAATTGCCGTTTTGCCGTCAGGCGGCTTTCTTTTCAATGCGGTCTACGTCCTTGACCTCGATGGCGATCTTGCGCGGTTTTTTCTCTTCGGGAATTTCGCGCACCAGGTCGATGTTCAGCATGCCGTTGCTCAGGCTGGCGCTCTCCACCTTGATGTGATCGGCAAGGTCGAAACGGCGCTCAAAGGCCCGCCCGGCGATACCGTGATGAAGATAGGTTGTGCCTTCCTCTTCGTCGGTGAGTTTGCCGGAAACAACCAGGGTGTTTTCCTTGGCCGTTATGTCCAGGTCCTTTTCCGCGAACCCGGCCAGGGCAATGGAAATCCGGTATCCGTTTTCGCCCGTTTGCAAAATATTGTAGGGGGGGTAGGTGTTGGCCGTATCCGTGCGGGTCGATTCGTCCAGCAAGCGCTGCAAACGGTCGAATCCGACGGAGTGACGAAACAGGGGGGAAAAATCAAGAGTACGCATAGCCATATCCTCCATTAAGAAGCTACATGGGTTAAGGGGCTCACCAAGCCATTCGGCTGTTGTGGTCAAACCCCGGTATCAATCCCGAAGAGTGTCCGTCGACATGGCCGCAGACACTCCCGGGCGGTTCAGGTAACGGACCCTAACCATGAGGCATCCGTCGACCACCGCAGATATAGGAGGGGGGGATTTGCCCCGCAAGGGCGGATAAGAAAATTTTTCGGGTTAGGCGCTTTTGGGCGTTTCCGATGCCGGAGTCGGAGTCGGAGCCGGAGCCGTGGAGGGGGCGGGACTCGGGGCGCTATCACCTTCCGCCGCCGTTTCGCTCCAGATAACCTCGAACAAAGTCACGTCTTCGCCGAACCCTTTCATGGGAAAACCGCCAAGGTTTTTGAAATTGTAGTTTTTTCCCGCGCAGATGCCACGGACGATTTCTGAAACATAAATCTCGTCCGCCGAAGCCTTGTCGACGATACGGGCCGACAACTGCACCACGGTTCCGAACAGGTCGTTGTCTTCGGCGATCGGCTCACCGGCGTTGAGGCCGACCTTCAGGTGCAGAGGCAGGTCCGGCTCGGCCAGATTGTGCTTCATGGTTTCCCTTTGCATCTGGATTGATGCATCCACGGCATCGGACGTCTTGTTGAACGAGGCCATGATGCCATCGCCGGTGTGCTTGACCTCTTTGCCGGCACAGGTACTCAACGCCTCGCGGACGACCCGGTTATGGACCCGAACCACCTTTTGTGCGCCGGCATCGCCCAAGGCCTGTGTCATCGCCGTGGAGCCCGCAATATCGGTAAACAGAACGGTAATGGGGCCGGTCTGTTCTTCCTTTTGCTTTGGCTTGTTCCATTCTTCGAGCGCGTTATCCAAAAGCCGGGGGCCAGAGTTTTCGTCGGTGGAACAAATATTCATGGCGTTTCGGCCGGCCTGAAACATCTGCATATAGCGCGAATCCGCCATCAGGTATTCTTCGTAACGGTCGGCGAACGAAGCGGCGTGGGATTTTTTGAACCCCATGACCTGGACGCTGTCGGCAAGAATTTTGGACCGGGTGAGGATGTCCATGCTCTCGTTTTGGGACAAGACCTCACAGGCCCCGGCGAGATAGAGATTTACTCCGAATTTATTGAAGTTATCCATCTTAGCCCGGTCGACCTGGCTGCCTTCCAGAGCCTTGCTGAGGAAATTCAACATGCGGGCTTTCTGCTTCTCCTGCTCAGGCGTCATTCCTGCCGGTTTAGCAGGCTGGGGCTTGGCATGGGTTTTCGCATCCAGAATAACCGCGCGCTTGGTGTCATCTTCGGGTTTTTGCGGGGCTTCCTTGTCCTTGTTGAGTTCGGCTTGAAGCCGTTCCGTAGTGGCCTCGTTTACTGCGGTCTTCTGTTCAGGGGTTTCCTCAACCGGGGCCTGTTCGACCTTGAACTCCTCGACCCCTTTCATCGCCTCATCAAGTTTTTCCTGGTTCTTTTTGGTATCCTTGTCCCGCCCCGGCTTGGGGTCATCCTGAGTCTTTTCCCGGGGGGTAGGCTTGGCGGCCTTCTTTTTGGTTTTTTGCTGCGCCTTTTCCTGCATGGCCCGTTTTTGTTGCTTGGCCTGTCTGGCGACATCCTGGCGTTGACGGGATTCTTCCAGAGTTTCCCCACTCAACACTTTTACGGACAGTCCGATTGCACAGAAAAGGAACGTGATGGTAAAGACGCCGATCAGCATATTGGACTCGGCATTGCCGACAATATGGATTCCGAACAGCCGGGTGCCGCCCAGGAGTCCATCAATGACCCACGCCGCGCCGCCGCCGACAACGACACTGAACAGGATAACCCACAGCAACTTTATGATGATGCCCGACAGGGTCGAGGATTTCCGAGGTTTTGACCTTTTGCTGCCCTGGCGAACGCTTTCGACTGCTGTATCGTCATCGTCGTCGGAGTCTCTGCTTAGCCAGCTATCTCCGCCGCCGTTCTGGGAGCCGCCGCCCTTGCTCTGACCGCCGCCGCTACGGGTCATTTTCATGTTTTTGCTTTTGAAGACAACGAACTCGCTATGGACCTCCCGATCGGTGTCATAGACTTCCTTGATGACTTTAACTGCGTCAACGGACGGCAGCTTGTCGAGTTGCCGGCCTTCGTTAATCGCGGGGTCTTTTTCATGGCCGTCAAAACGGGCATGGATGCTCCATCGCCCGTTTTGCTGAACCAGAACTTCGTAATTTACTTCTTGAGCCATTTGCCACCAATTTACGGATCAAACACGCCGAACCGTTGAATCGCGTCCCGCTCTTTAAAAGGCGCGCTTCCAACACCAATCGTTTCGTGCCGTTTATTCATTCCGAGCACAAAAACCTACAGCAGACCCCTGAAGTCCGGATCCGCCGATTTTAACAGGCTAACTGTATCAAATGCTTGAAAATTGGGCAATCAAACCAATTCTTAACAGGGGAAGGCCAACCCTTAACCAGAAAGGGAGAGAGTTCTGCGCTTTCGTCCGGTCTGTGCCGGTTTATTCTTTCTTGCCCGGGGGGGGCGGGGCGGGAGTAGGCGTGGGAGCCGACGCAGAAGCGGGAGCGGGCGAAGGCGAAGGCGAAGGCGCAGGCGCAGGGGATTCTTCAGAAAGTTTCCAGGGAACTTCAAAAAGAACGATATCTTCATCGAAGCCCTTCATCGGATATCCCCCACGGTTTATGAAGTTGTAGCTCTTGCCGGCGCAGATCCCCCGAATGATTTCGGAAACGAAAATTTCGTCCGCCGAAGCCTTGTCGACGATACGGGCGGAAAGTTGAACGACCGTACCGAACAGATCGTTATCTTCGGCGATCGGCTCACCGGCGTTAAGGCCGATTTTCAGGTGCAAGGGCAGGTCCGCATGCTCTTGATTGTGTTTGTCGGTCTCCCTCTGCATTTGAATGGAAGCGTCTATACCGTCCGACGTCTTGTTGAACGAGGCCATAATGCCGTCGCCGGTATGCTTGATCTCTTTTCCGGCATGTGCGCTGAGCGCCTCCCGGACGATACGGTTATGGACGCGGACCACTTCCTGGGCGCCGGCGTCGCCCAGGTTTTGCGTCATCGCGGTCGATCCTGCGATATCCGTAAACAAAACGGTGATGGGACCTGTCTGTTCTTCCTTGGGCTTGGGCTTGTTCCATTCAACCATGGCCTTATCCAGCAAGCCCGGTCCGGATGTTTCGTCGGCAAGATAGGTGTTGATCGAATTGCGTCCGGCCTGGAACATCTGCATGTAGCGGGCATCCGCCATTAGATATTCCTGATACTTATCCGCGAAAGAGGCGGCGTGGGATTTCTTGAAGCCCATGACGCTGACGGCATCAGCGAGAATTTTTGACTGCGAGCGAGGATCCATTTGTCCCTGTTGGGATAAAATCTCGCAGGCGCCTGCCATATACATGCTGATGCCAAACCGGTTGAAGTTATCGAGGTTCTTTTGGTCCAAATGGCTGCCATCAAGGGATTTCTGCAGGAAGTCGATCATATAGATCTTCAGTTTTTCCTCGGTCTCGGAAAGGCTATCTCCCTCAGGTTGCGATTCCGGTTCCGGCTCCGGCTCCGGCTCTGGCTCCGGCTCCGGCTCTGGTTCGGCCTCCTTTTCTTCTTCCTGGCTTTCTTGCGCCGTCAGCTCCATGGTTTGTTCGCTAGGACCCGCAGCACCCGCGGCGACGGCTTTTCTGGCTTTGGCGGCGGCGTCTGCCTGCCGGGCGGCTCTGGCGGCAGCCTCGCGATTTCGGGCTTTCATGGCCCAGGCAGCGAACAAGGCCGCCAAACGGCTCTTCCTGCCTTTTTTGATCTTTACGTTCCGCATCACGGTGTAGGTCAGGCCCGATGCGCAAAGCACGAAGGTTAGAATAAAGACCCCCACCAGAAGGTTGGTTTCGGTTCTGCCGACCCAGCGGACACCAAAGGTCTTGGTTCCGCCCATAAATTCATCCGCGCCCATAGCGAAAAGTCCGGCCACGATGACGCTGGACATCACCACCAGGAGCAAACGGATAAAGACATTCAGCAGACCAATTTCTTCGGCGTATTCTGCCCGCTCTAACTTGGAGCCTTTTCGGCCTTTTGCGGAACGGTTGCCTTCGGCGGTCCCCGCGCCGCCGACAGCCCCTCGAGGGGTTTTCTTGAGCAGTGGTTTTTTTGGCGCTTCGGCCTTGTAGATGACGGAATCGTTAAAAACCCCGGTGTCAGGATCCATGATCTCCTTGACCACCTTGACAGCCTGGAGGTCAGGACGCTCGCTGAGGACACCCTTGGCCTCTTCAATGGCGGCTTCACGTTGATGGCCTTGGTAGGTTTCGTGGATAATCCACTGACCATCGCGTTGAACGTGAACCTCAAATGTTAGATCTTGGCTCATGAGCTTTTTGCACTTTGAAAAAACACAATAATTTGGCATCGCCCCGAAAGGGCAACGTTAAATATTTGAAACAGCTTATCAAAGTCGAAAAAAAGCGGCAAACGCGAAGGTTGCGGAAGAGCACGAAAACCGAACGCAAGGAGTGACCCTGTCTCAGGGGCGCTACGCTTCGTTAAGAGGGTAAAAAGACCATAGGAAAGACCATTGCCGGGTCGCGAGGGCTCAGGATTCCAGGCCCAGGTCCTTGAACCGTTTGTTGAATTTTGCCAATTGGCCGCCGCCGTCAATCAGGCGGTGGACGCCGGTCCATGCCGGGTGGGTTTTCGGATCGACATCCAGTTTCAACACGTCACCAGGCGCGCCCCAGGTGGAACGGGTCGCGTAGGTCGTGCCGTCGGTCATCTGAACGGTGATTTCGTGGTACTCGGGGTGGATGTCTTTTTTCATGGTCCAACTTCTTTCTTGAAGGCGCTTTATATACGGGAAGCGCTCGCGGGGTTCAAGGGGGGATCGGTGATTTCCCCAATTATTTAAGGTTCTTTAAGTCTTTCAAAGAGTTGGCTCCTAAAATCAGAACGATGATCATAATCGCCGCGCCGCCGAAATATGGCCAGTCCCGTCCAAGAAAACCGAACAAAAGACCGGCCCAGGCCGGGCCGATGAATCGCGCCATGGTTGACGCCGAACGGGTAACGCCCATGATGCCGCCCATTTCGTCTTCGTGGGCCTGTAGGGATATCAGGCTGTTCAAGGCCGGGGAAATAACCGAGAAGCCATATCCAGCGATGGCCATGGCTATGGTCAGCATGACAACGCTGGTGGAGAAGGGGATCAGCGCAATCCCGACCGCCAACGCAAGCGCACCCTGGATGATCAAACCGACCTCGCCAAAACGGCGCGCCAGGCGACCGACCAGCCCGCCTTGGATCAGGGCGCTCAAGAGGCCGATAAAGGCGAACAAATAACCGTTCTGCTCCGGCCCCCAGCCGAACTGGCGGCGCGACCACATGGCAAAGGTCGATTCTAGGCCGGCAAAAACGAAGGTAGAAAGAAAGGTCAACAAGAGCAACAGCCCGAGATGAGGTTTTTTCAGGGTATCCCGGAACATGGCCAGGCGTTTGCGGGGAGGTTGCTGGGCCAGCCGCTTGCGTGTTTCGGCGGAAAGGGATTCTTTCAAGAACCCGAGGGATATGGCGAGCGCCACGAACGACAAGGCGGCTGCGGCAAACGCGGGGCTCTGGTAGTCGGCGTTGAGTGGATCAGGTCCGGCCAGGATACCGCCGATGGCGGGTCCGGCGATAAAGCCAAGTCCGAAGGCCGCGCCGATCATGCCCATGCCCCGGGCCCGGTTTTCGCGGGTGGTGATGTCGGCTACGTAGGCAAAGGCGGCAGAAATGTTCCCGGCCATGGCGCCGCCGACGGCGCGGGCGGCGAACAGCACGCCCAAGCTTTCCGCAAACCCCAGCCAAACGTAAGACGCTGCCGCCCCGGCCAGACTGATCAGCAACACCGGGCGCCGGCCGACGCGGTCACTCAGGCGTCCCCAGAAAGGGGCGGCGAGAAACTGGGTGAAGGAATAGGTTGCCATCATCAACCCGACCATTTCCGGAGACGCCTGGAAATGTTCGGCGTAGAACGGCAACAGGGGAATGATGATACCGAAGCCGATCAGGTCAATGAGGACGATGAAGAAAAGGATCGGCATGGGATTGTTTGAACGTCCTGATATTGGCAAGCGTCTGGGCGCGGCGCCTGGAGGAGGGAGGAGAGAATTACAGCACCCGCACAGAAAAGGAAATGGATCAGCGTTGGGTTAATTTCAATTCAATTCTGCGATTTCGGCGTTTGCCGATTTCATCGTCGCGGTCTTCCAATGGCTGGAATTCCCCGAAACCGGTTGCCGCAAAGCGGTTGGGGTGCAAGCCCTGCTGGATCAAAAATTGAACCACGGAAATCGCCCGTGCAGACGACAGTTCCCAATTGGAAGGAAAGCGGGCGGTCTTGATCGGGTCTTTATCCGTATGCCCGTCAACGCGCAGAACCCAGTCGATATCGGAAGGGATTTCCCGGGATATGGCTTTCAGGGTGCGTGCCAACTGAAGAAGCTGACCTTTCCCTCCTTCGCCGATGTCGGCGGCACCCTTGGCGAACAGAACTTCGGACTGAAAGACAAACCGGTCGCCGACGATCCGGATGCCTTTTTGGGCGCCAAGAAGGTCGCGCAAGCGTCCGAAAAATTCGGACCGGTATCGGCCCAATTCATGCACCTTACTGGCCAGTGCCGCATTCAGCCGTTTGCCCAGGGACGAGATATGGACGTTTTGTTCCTTGGCTTTCTTCTCGGCCGCATCCAGGGCCTCGGAAATTTTTGCCATGGTCTGGCGTAGGGCGGCGATCTGCTGGTTCAAAAGAGCGATCTGGGCGCGCGCGCTTTCGGAGATTTTCTTCTCCGAAAGAAGTTCCTTGCCGGACTGCTCCAGCTTTCCCGCCATCTGGGAAATTTTGGACTGCAGGTCTTCCTTGAGAGCGCGAAGCGCCGCGATATCCCGTGCCAGACCGGAAATTTCCTCCAGTTGCCGGGAGATTTTCGATTTGTCGGCCTCCATGGCGCTCAAAGCCTGGGCTAGTTTTTGCCCGGTCTCATTGGATTGGCGGCGCAGTTTGCCGAGGTTGGTTTTCAGGTCGTCGCGAAGGGCGACGGAAATTTGCAGTTCTTCGGATAACTGGGCGACGTTTTTGCGGAGACTGTCGGCGTTGCGGCGCTCAATGGACAACAACTCGGCCAGTTCACTGACCTGATTTTGCAGCTTGGATAAAGCCTGATCGCGCCCGGTGAGGGCTTGGCCCAGGAAAAACTGCGCGAGCACGAACACCATCAACAGGAACATGATGACCATCAACAGCGTCGCCAAGGCGTCGACGAAGCCTGGCCAGATATTGGTGTCGCGCAGCCGCCGGCGGGCGATGGTGGCCATGGCGGGGGCCCTAGTCGTCGCCCGGGTTGCCGCCCGATGCGGCAATGGTGCGGGCCAGTAGTTTGATCTCGTTGCGAAGTTGTTGGATCAGGTCTTCCCGGCCGCTGCTCATTTCATCGGCCAGCCGGGACAAATGATTGTCCAGGTTGCGAATGTGTGTCCGCGTCCGTTCATCCATTCCGCCGGCGCCGGAACCGGTAGCCGAGGCGAGCTGCGCCAGGACCGGTTTGATCTCGATCTGGGTTTCGGCCAGGCTTTTCATCAGCGCCTGTTCGGTGCGCATATGATCGGTCAGGGTTTCCAGCTTTTCGCCAAGGGAAACGATCTTGGCGTCTACGGACTGGCGGCTTTCCTCGCCACGGGTCAGCGTGCGTTGCAGATTCTCAAGCCCTTCGGCGGTTTGCTCCAGCAGGGCCTGGACATAGGCCGGAATCGGTTGATCCGATTCCGCAAGCGCGGAACCGGTAGCCAGCCGGGTTACGGTGGAAAGCCATTCTTCAAGATCGTTATAGAACCGGTTCTGCGCCTGATTGGCCTGCAAGTCCAGGAAGCCCAGCACCAGCGACCCGGCGAGGCCAAACAGGGAGGACGAGAACGCCGTCCCCATGCCGGTCATGGGGGCCTGGAGACCTTTTTTCAGGTCTCCGAAAACGGTGACGGCATCGCCGCCCTGGACGCTGAGGCCGCTGATGACATCGCCAATGGAGGCAACGGTTTCCAGCAGTCCCCAGAAGGTTCCCAGAAGGCCTAAGAAAATCAGCAGGCCGATGGTGTAGCGGGAAAGATCGCGGGATTCATCCAACCTGGAAACAATACCGTCGAGCAGCGAACGCATGGCCAGAGTCGACAGGCTGAGGCGGTCACGGTGATCGCCGACCATGGTCGCCATGGGGGCCAGCAGTTTCGGCGGGTGCGGCTCAGACGCCGCCGCCGCACCGTCCTGGCGAAACCCTACGATCCAGGCGACTTCCGGATACAGCATCAGGACTTGGCGGAAGTTATAGAGAATGCCGAGAAGAAGAACGCCGACAATGAAGCCGTTCAACGGGGCGTTGGCCAAAAAGGCTTTTTGAAGCGGCAGGAACAGGACGCCGCAGAGAACAACCACAGCCATTAGGAAAACGACCATCCGGATAAGATATTTTCGCGGCTGTGTCATGGGCGGGGTGGAACCTGTTGCTTGGGGTGCGGCAAGGTTACCGCTCCGCCGGTAAAGTCAGGGCTCAGTCCTGAACCGCTCGACTATACGATTCATCGCTCGACGATATTCACATCCACCCTGTTTAAAGGCTTCTCCGTCGTTTTGCTGCCGAGCGCCCGGACATCAATGCGAGTGGAGCGTACGCCGTTTTCAATCAGGAAGGACCGCACCGACAGGGCGCGCGATAAGGACATTCGCCGCGCCTTGCTGGACGATAGGGACTTACCCCCGGCATACGCCATCAGTTGCAGGCGCAGGTTATCCTTGCCCTTCATTTTGGTCGCCAGCGCCTGCAGGCCTTTCTTGGCTCCCGCCGGCAACTTCGACGCCGTTGCGCCAAATTCAACCCGAACCGCCTGGTCAGACTTGGCCGCACCGGTTGCGGGCGGCAGGGTTGCCTGTTCCTTTTTGGCTTTCGTTTCTATGGGCGCGGCTTCGGGTTTGGCTTCCGCCTTCATGGCGGGCGGCGCAGATGGAGCCGGGGAAGGTGCGGTGACAGGAGCAGGGGGAGGAGCGGCTTTCGGCGGCAAAGGCATTTTTACGACCGGTTTCTCGGCCTCCGGCTTGGTAATTCCCTTGGTGGTTTCCTTGGCGATTTTCTGGACGGTTTTTTGTTCGGCGGGAGCCGGAAGCTTAGGAGCCGCCTTCGGTTCCGGTTTCATTTCGGACGCCGGCGCGGGCTTCGGAGCAGTCTTCTTGGCCGTTTCCTGCTTCTTGACCTCAGGCGCTGCCACGGTGGGCTGCGGAGCAGGGGCAACAACAGGTGCGGCCGGTGGCGTGGCGCTCAAAGGGGCCGGCGGCTTGCTCGCTGAAACGGTAGGCGCCGTGGGCTTTTTGATCATGGCCCGTTTGGTACTGGTCTTCTTGATAGCGCGCTTGGCAGTCTTCCGGGGTTTGCGCCCCGGCTTTTTCAACTTGATCCTGGCCGCGCTCTTCGGAGCCGGAACGTGAAGCTGGGAAACCGGGGTCTTTTTACCGGGCAACAACAGGCCGCGTCGTGTGGCTATGCCGCGTGGCGATGAAAGATACGGGGTAGGGTACGGGGCCGCTCCCGGCGCCCCAATGACGCTGAGATCGACGGTGACTTCATCGGTGCTTAAGTCCGGCGCCTGGACTGAAGACTGGGCCAGTCCGCTCTTCGGAGCAAAGACCAAGGACGCGAAAACAAAAATTAACGCCCACAGCAGACAACGGACCGAAGGCAAGTTTCCTGAAATGCTTGTCATGGAATTCCGAAATCCCGTTGAAATGGCAGCGCCTGAGCGCCGCTGTAATTCCTCATTGACGTGGGACCAACCATAGCCAAGGCGAGTCATTCAGACAACCGCTTTGCGGTTGCCGGTGGCTTATTATGAGGATGCATTTTTGAGAATTTTTGAAAGCGTGCCATGCAGGCTATCGTTCGCCGCAATAATTTCGCCATTTTTCATCATGGTGTCCTTGCCCTCGAAGTCGGTGACGTATCCGCCGGCTTCACGCACCAGGACGATACCGGCGGCAATATCCCACGGGTGCAGGCCACTTTCCCAGAATCCGTCGTAGCGTCCGGCGGCGACGTAAGCGAGGTCCAGAGCCGCGGAACCGAACCGCCGGACCCCGGAGGTCTTCGCCATGACGTCCTTCAATTGGTGCAGAAAAAGGTCATGTTTACCGCGTCCGGCGAAGGGAATGCCGGTGGCGAAAAGGGATTCGTTTAAATCCTTGCGCGCGGAAACCCTGATCCGGCGGTGGTTGAGAAAAGCCCCCTGGCCTCTTTCGGCTGTGAACATTTGGTCCGATATGGGTTCGTATATGACGCCCGCGAAGGGGTCGCCATCCCGTTCCAGGGCGATGGAGATCGCGAAGTGCGGCAGCCCATGGAGAAAGTTGGTGGTTCCGTCCAGAGGATCGATAATCCAGCGGTTGGACGTGTCCGGGCCTTCGATTTCACCGCCTTCCTCCAGCAGAAAACCGTATTTCGGCCGTGCCTTGGACAGCTCATAGACCAGGGTTTTTTCCGCCTTCTTGTCGGCGGTGGAAACGAAATCGGCCGTACCTTTCTTAGAGACCTGAAGGTTCTCAATCTCGCCGAAATCGCGCACCAGTCCGCGGGCCGCTTTTTGCGCGGCGGCGGTCATGACATTCAATAAGGCGGATTGCTTCAGCATGGTTTAGGCCTGACGCGTATTAGTCCTTTGCCCGTTCCACGTAAGATCCATCGGCGGTGTTGATGACGATGCGGGTTCCGGCTTCGATGTGGGGCGGAACAAGACAACGTACGCCGTTTTCCAAAACCGCCGGTTTATAGGAAGACGACGCGGTCTGTCCCTTGACGACGGCGTCGGCTTCGGTGACCTCCAGGGTCACGGTGTCGGGAAGCTGCACACCGATGGGACTGCCTTCGTGGCTTTCGATTTTAACGGTCATGCCGTCCTGCAGAAACGGAACCTGATCTTCGCCGACCATATCGGCGCCGAGGGTGATCTGGTCGTAGGTTTCCGTGTCCATAAAGGTCAGCATGTCACCATCGGCGAAAAGAAACTGGTGATCTTTTTGCTCCAGATGGGCGCGCTCCACCGTCTCGGCGGCGCGGAACCGTTCGTTCAGTTTGGTCCCGGTGCGAATGTCCTTCAGTTCCACCTGCAGGTAGGCGCCGCCCTTGCCGGGCTGGGTGTGGTTGGTCTTGATCGCCCGCCACAGGCTTCCCTGGTGTTCGATAACCATTCCGGGGCGAATGGCATTGCCGTTGATCTTCATCGTATTTTTTCCGTGTTGCAGAAGCCCCTCGCCGGGGGTGTGGCGCGGAAGCTAACACCTTGCCTGCCACTAGGCAATGAGGCTCGCCATCCGCGCTTTCAGCCGGCGTTGACAATGGCTGTATGGAAGGCGCGAACCGCTTCCGCCGGGCCTTCCGGGTAATCCCAGACGGCGGAAACGACGGCCAGGAAATCCGCCCCCGCCCGCACCAGGGACGGACAGTTCTCCGGCGTGATGCCGCCGATGGCGACGGCGGGCACGACCATTAACGAACACCACCATTCCAGGATATCGACATCGGCGGCGGCTTTGGGGGTTTTGGTGGTGGTCGGGAAGAAGGCCCCGAAGGCGACGTAATCGGCGCCGCGTTCCGCCGCTTCCATGGCCAGATGCCGGGAATCGTGGCAGGTCACGCCGACAATGCCGTTATCGCCAACCGCCTTGCGGGCGTCTGCATAAGAGGCGTCCTGTTGCCCGACATGCACGCCGTCGCAGCCGGTCTCTTTGGCCAGATCGGGGCGGTCGTTCATAATCAGCGGGACGCCGCGATCCCGGCACACCGGCAACAGGGCTTCGGCGGCCTTTCGAATGGCGTCGTCCTCGGCCTCTTTCAGGCGCAACTGAACGGCGGCGACGTCACCCCCATCGAGAGCCGATGCCAGTGTTTCCTTGAAGGCCGTTGGATCAAAGGCGGGTGGGGTGATGAGATACAAACGGCAATCTGTTTCGGGCCCGTGGTCGTTCATTTTATCCCTCAGTTAGTTCCCGGTCAGCCAGGCTCTGATGGCGGCTTCGGGGTCATTTGCATCTAAAAGGTCAAGAGATTCACTTAAGGCATTACCCGGTGTTTCCGCCCTTGTTTCCACTCTGGCGCCGGTTTGGGCGGCGATGTCGGTGATCTTTTTGATGGTTTCGGGCGGAGCGTCAATACATACCGCCTTCAATCCGTGGCGCAGCGCGGCCAGCGCCAGCCCTGGGTCGTCCCCGCAATCGAATACCGCCTCAATGGCCTGTATATCCAATTCCGTTGCCGTTTCCTCAACCATGTCCCGGAACACCTGTGGGCCCAGATACGCCGCCGCGCCGGGAGCGCTTCGGAGGATCACGGAGCATCCAAGCTCCGCCGCCACGGTGACGGCGACCCTGGCGTGTTCGAGGCTGTGGATGATGACCGAGCGGTTTTTCATGGATGTTTCATAAAAAAGTGTGACTGCGGACACAGACAGGTCCAGGAAAAGGATTTTAATATCCCGTAGTCATAGATTACATGTAAAAACAGAGTCTTAGTTAAAAGCGACGGCTCGCCGCCTTGCCCCGGCGGTGAGAAAACCGTTAAAACCGGAAGCGCAGGCGCGTTGCCTGGGGGAACAGAGGTAAATACGTGGACATTGCGACACTCCTAGGACTGGTCATCGGCGTCACCGTCGTCACCTTGGCGATCATGACCGGGTCCGGCGGCGACATGTCGATTTTTCTCAACCTGCCCGGCTTTTTGATCGTCTGCGGTGGAACCTTCGCATCGACATTGATCAAGTTTCCCATTGCCGGCGTGTTCGTGGCGTTTTTCGTCGGCACCAAGGCGGCGTTCGTCAACGAAAAGGAGACGCCCCGCGAGATCGTCGACCTGACTATGCGTCTGGTCAAGCGGGCGCGGAAGGTGGGGCTGCTGGGCCTGGAAAAGATCAGCGTGCGTAACAATTTTTTCCGCAAAGGGGTCCAGCTTTGTGCGGATGGGCGCGAAGCCGACGTGATCCGTAAAATGATGACCCGGGAAATGGAACTGGCCATCCAGCGCCAGGAGGTCGGCGAGAAAGTTTTTCGGGCGATCGGGGAATCGGCGCCGGCCTTCGGCATGGTCGGTACCCTTGTCGGCCTGGTCCAGATGCTGAGCACCATGGAGGATCCGACCGCTATCGGACGCGCCATGGCGGTCGCTTTGCTGACGACGCTGTACGGGGTTTTGATCGCCCAGCTCATAGCGCTGCCCATTTCCGACAAACTGGAAGCCAAGAACGAGATCGAGCGGGCCAATCGTGTTCTGATCATCGAAGCCATCGTGCAAATTCACGAACGCAACAACCCGACCGCCGTTCTGGATATCCTGGAGGCCTATCTTCCCGAGAAACAGCGCGGCCGGCGCGACGGTGATGCGAAGCAACCCGGTGGCGGCGATGCCCGTAACAGGCGCGCCACGGATAGAGCCTGAGGGGCCGGGCATGAGGGCGCTGGACAAAAGAAAGATCGAAGGGGCGCCCCGGTGGATGGTAACCTTCGCCGATCTGATGGCGCTTTTGTTCGCCTTGTTCGTTTTGCTGTTGTCGTTTTCCGAGGTCGACAGCGACAGCTTCCAAAAAAACGCCGGCCCCATGCGCAGCGCCTTCGGCATGGGCGATAGGATCCTTGCGAGCACGGCCATGCCCAGCATCCAGCCGGGGCAGTCGGGCCCGGGGAGAAGTCAGGGGCGGGGCCCAACGGCCTCCCAATCCCCCGCCCCACAGACGGCGGGAATCATGGAAAACACCCCCCCCCAACCGGCCAAACGGGGTTTCCCGTTCCCCTTCCCGCCGGCCTTTGGGCCCCAGAATTTAGAATCCCCGGTCGTGCCGGTCGGCCAAGGCCACCACCACCTCCTCCCCCTCCCCCCGG
>JACKQG010003017.1_pt1 | contig 21171 bp, 15 predicted proteins | sample 8237621 | NCBI WGS metagenome assembly JACKQG01 (sample SAMN15677084, study PRJNA649215) | marine metagenome | biome: marine; feature: Black Sea; material: saline water; isolation source: suspended particulate matter (SPM) from the Black Sea western gyre | collected 2013-06-09/2013-06-10 | depth... | reverse complement strand
GTTGTGCCGGCCTCTTTGCCTTGATTATGACCTAAAGCAGGAAATATCCATTGGGGGATTACGATAGTATTGGTGTCAAAGCTTGAATTGTGAATTAATGCTTGACAATTAAGCTGAAATTATTTAGCAAAATCAGTATGGGCAGAGCATGGCGAATTGAATATAAAGGCGCATTATATCACTTAATGTCCCGTGGAAATGACGGACAGGATATTTATTTAAATGACGCTGATCGTAATTCGTTTTTAGAGACGATCTCGGAAATGTCGGAACGTTTTGACGTGGATATTTTTGCCTATGTTTTAATGTCCAATCATTATCATCTCTTGGTAAGAACTAATCGTGCAAATTTAAAAAAGGCAATGCAATGGTTTGGCACAGCCTATACCCGAAGATTCAATAACCGAAACTTAAAAAAAGGTCATTTGTTTCAAGGGCGGTATAAAAGCATCATAGTTCAAAATGATGCATATCTCACGCAGTTATCTTGTTATATCCATCGAAATCCATTAAGAGCTGGAATTATAAGCCGTTTGATAGACTATAAATGGAGCAGCTATCCAATCTATGCCTATGCTAAAAAATATCCGGATTGGTTATCCACTCAAGTAATTTTATCATATTTCAAAGGCTCTAATAAACATAAGCAATATCGGGAAAAGGTTCAAAAATATGCAGAGGAAGAGAAGCAACTTCTGGAAGATCTTCACTATGGTATGATTTTAGGTGCTGAAAAATTTGTTAACAAAATTCGAAAGCAGTTTTTGCCGGATATTCCCCATAATGATTTGCCTCAACAAAAGCAATTGGCAAAAGATATCAAAGTAGAGGATTTATTAAAAAGATCTGCTGAAATTGTTCAAATTGATATTGATAAATGCGTTCAGGCAAAACGATTGCATGGCATAGATAAACACAAACGTGATTTAATCGTTTACTTCCTTTGGAATAAAGGATTAATGACCAATGAAAAGTTAGGCCGGCTTTTTAATATGGGTTACTCCGCTGTCAGTCATTGTGTAAAAATATTTAAAGAAAAGATGCATAAAGATAAAAAAGTGAAAAACCAATTTGAAAAACTTAATTCACAATTGAAGAACCCTGCAGCAAGCTGCAGGGAATGTTCTGCCTGACGGCAGTGCTTTGCAGCGACCGTAAGGAAGTTTGCTATTTTTAGATTCGCTCGCTAACCCCGCAGCAAGCTACGGAGAATACACTCGCTATTGCGGTTCAAGCTTTGACACCAGGCGCGTGTCAAGGAGCGTTGTTATGATATCCGACCGTAACGAAAAGAGACATGAGCCCAGAACTAAAGTAGATAAGTATTATAGCGTGGAACTTTCAATCCCTGATGCCAGCTTAAGATATCAATTCAAAATATGGAATTTATCGTCAAAGGGCATATGTATCGTGGTCAAAAAGGATTCTGATCTGCTGAAACATCTGGAGGTCGGTAACATATTGAATATGAAGTACTATCCTGCTGATTCGCCATATCCGACAGAATACCTGAAAACACAGATTAAGCATATCACCAAAAGTAGGCGGGGGCGATTCAGGAACCATGTTCTGGTTGGTTTATTCATCTTAGAAAAACAAGGAGAAACAGATATGGGTGATAAAGGAAAAAAAGACAAAGGCAAAAGGGAACAACAGAAAAAGGCCGTGCTTAGTCCAAAGGAAAAACGAAAATTGAAAAAAGAAAAGAAGAAATAAATTCTCAGTGCTATCAAGTAGCCTTAACGAAAGTAGGGGACGTTCTTCAGTTTATAAGTTGCCAGTAAATGGTGAGGGGGAGAGTAGGGTATCAGTTCGAACGGAAAGTTGGCTGATAGGGCAATAAAGTCCAAAGGAGCAAGACAAGAAAGATAAAAAATAAAAAACTGAAAGATTAAAAGATAATAATAATTTAATGTTAGTTCAGGGGGTTACGACTAATTTCGTAGCCCCTTTTTTGATTTTAATTATGTGTTGTTTTATGTCTCAAGAACTTTTTAAAACAGCCCCACAATTTCCCACCTAAAATTAATACGAATTATTACCTTTAACTTTTATAAATCATTATAAAAAATATAAATTTTTTTCATTTTTTTCTTGACACCTTGATTGAAATGTACTTTTATCCATAAAAAGTGGAGAAAAGTGGGTAATTGGGGTGTTATATGTTTAGAGAAAGTTCTTATAATACAATTGATACAAAAGGACGCGTCATAATTCCGGCAAGGTTTCGTGACGTCATTAAGGATGGCGGTGGTGACGGTGTAATGGTTACCAGGCTTGACGGTTCCCTGTTCGCATATACTTTTGATGAGTGGGGTAAGATTGAATCCAAAATATTGTCCCTGGCGCAGACCAGTGAGTATATGCGGCGTTTCAGGAGGGTTTTTATCGGGGGAGCATCTGATTGCATGTGTGATAAGCAGGGGCGTATCCTGATTCCACCGGTATTAAGACAGTATGCCGGGCTTGAGAGGGAGATCGTGCTTGTCGGTCAAATTGCTCACTTTGAAATATGGTCAAAAGAAAGATATGAGCGGGAAGTGATGAAGATGGAAGATGATATGAAAAAGGAGGATGTAGGCAACGAAATAGCAAAATTAGGGCTTTAACTCTATGCCATATAAACATATCCCAGTCATGCTGAGAGAAGCGGTCCATTTTTTGGATTGTATGCCCGGGAAAACCTATATTGACTGCACGCTTGGCGGCTCGGGCCATGCTCTTGCCATTTTGGAAAAAATTATTCCCGGCGGGTTGTTGATCGGGATAGATCAGGACAAGGACGCAATATTAAATGCAAAGAAGGTCCTGAGATCATATGGATTAAATGTCCGTCTTTTTCACGAAAATTTTGTTAATCTTCCGGAGATTCTTTCACAGATAAATATTGATGCAATAGACGGCATTCTTTTAGATCTCGGACTTTCCTTTTATCAACTCGAATTAAGCGGTAGAGGCTTTAGTTTCAAAAAGGACGAGCCTCTTGATATGCGTATGAACGTTAACTCGCAGGTAAAAGCCGAAGATTTGGTGAACAGGATGGATGAAGAAGGTCTGAAAAAACTTTTTAGACAATACGGTGAGGAGCGCCGGGCAAAACAGATAGCTCATAACATTGTAAAGGCGAGAAAGCTGAAAAGGATTTGTTCAGCCAGGCAGTTAGCTCAAATAGTATGTGATGCTGTTCCAAAGAAATCTTTGTTTACTCAGAAAATTCATCCTGCCACCCGAGTGTTCATGGCTCTTAGAATCGCTGTCAATAGAGAACTTGAAATGCTCGATTCATTTATGGAAAGCGCCGTAAATCTCTTAAGGCCCAAAGGCCGTCTTTGTGTAATATCTTTCCATTCCCTTGAAGATCGAATTGTAAAACATCGAATAAAAGCTCTGGAGGGCAAGTGCATTTGTCTGCCGGACTTTCCAAAATGTGTTTGTAATCCAAAAAGGGTTGTTCGCTCTTTGACCAGGAAAGTATTGCGGCCGACTGAAGAAGAGATAGCGGCCAACCCCATGGCAAGAAGCGCAAAACTAAGGGCTTGCGAAAAAATATAATATAATGAAAAAGAGGGCGCAAAAAAACATTCGCAAATTAAAACTAACAGGAGTCTGGTTTGTTTTACTATCGATCTTCATTATTGAACTTTTTTCTTATACCTGGTGCAGAGTTCAATGTGTGAGGATCGGATATGAGATAACAGAAGAGATAAATAATAATCAAAAAATTATAACCTTGCAAAACAAATTAAAAATTGAGCTTGCACGTCTGAAATCTCCGAAACGGCTTGCAGAAATAGCGAGCCGCAAGCTCAATCTGACAAGGCCGACTCAAAAACATGTTATTATAATTCCATGAAACCAAAACATCGAATGTTATCCGCAATAAACGACAGGAATGTTCAACAAAGGCGTATTGGACTGCGCTCTATACTTGTTGGTTTTATCTTCAGCATTATTTTAGTGGCAATAGGGGCAAAGGCGGTATACCTGCAGGTTTTTTGCGGTCCGTGGCTGTCTCAAAAAGCGGCTGATCAATATGAAAAATATTTTATATCCCCGGGAAAGCGCGGAACCATATATGACGCAAATCACAGAGAAATAGCGGTCAGCATAGACGTGACATCAATAGCGGCATATCCCCAAAATATTTCAGAACCAGGAACGACAGCCAGGCTTATTGCAAGGGCGCTGAAAATTGATGAAAACTCACTTTACAGGAAGCTAAATTCAAAAAAAAGATCGTTTGTATGGATAAAACGTCATGTCATACCCAGTGAGGCAGATCAGGTAAAGAATTTAAATATGAAAGGGATAGATTTCATACCTGAAAATAAGCGTTTTTATCCAAACAAAACCCTTGCGGCACAGGTGCTCGGATTTTCAGGCCTCGATGGTCACGGTCTCGAAGGTATTGAATTTTATTATAACAATTATCTTGAAGGCGCTGCGGGTAAATTTACGGTTTTAAAGGATGCATTCGGCCGTGGATTTAACCGCGGGAAAATAGTGACCGGAGATTTTGGCGGAAACAACCTTATCCTCACTATTGACAGGACAATACAGTACATAGCGGAGAGCGCTCTTGAGGAAGCGGTTGATAAATTTTCCGCCAAGTCTGGAATAGCGATAGTAATGGCCCCAAAAACAGGGGCTATACTGGCTATGGCGCACTATCCCATTTTTAACCCTAATACTTTCAGAGGTTTTAAAAAGGAGGTGTGGAGAAACAGAGCAATAGCCGATCAGTTTGAACCCGGCTCAACCATGAAAATCTTCAGCGCAGCAGCGGCGTTAGAGTCCGGGAAATGCACGCAGCATACTATCTTTTATTGCGAAAACGGCGAATACAGAATCGGAAAAAATATTATTCATGACACCAAGCCTCATGGTTGGATGTCCTTGCAGCAGATAGTTAAATATTCAAGCAATATCGGCATAGTGAAGGTTGCTGAAACGATCGGGCAGGATTTGCTTTATAAGACTCTGAGCGACTTTGGTTTTGGCAGAAAGAGCGGAATAGACTGCCCCGGGGAAACAGCCGGAAGCATGGCTCCATATAAGCGATGGTCAAAAATAGATGCCGGAGCAATTTCATTCGGGCAGGGTATTTCCGTATCCGCACTTCAGCTTATAACAGCCACCTGCGCGATTGCCAATGACGGGATTCTTATAAAGCCTTATATTGTTCAGGCAATAATGGATCAGAATGGACGTTTGATAAAAAGTTCAGGTCATTGTGAGGTTAGAAGGGTTATTTCGATTGAAACAGCCGGAACCTTGAAAAAGATAATGGAATCTGTAACCAACAATGGAGGCACAGGGGTTAATGCAGCGCTCGAAGGTTATTCTGTTTGCGGCAAAACCGGCACGGCCCAGAAAGTTGATGAAAAAGGAACATATGCCAAAGATAAATATATAGCATCATTTGTCGGGTTTGCTCCTTCACAAAATCCTGAAGTAGCTGTCCTGGTTGTAATTGATGAGCCTGGAAAAGAGTATTACAGCAGTATTGTCGCAGCCCCAACGTTTAAAAAGATCGTCTTTGAAACCTTGAATTATATGAACCTGCCCGCTACTCATAGTGTGCCTCATGGCAGTCGTGTTAATAGACGGGCCGGTCTGAACAGATTTAATGGACCAGGTGAAATTGAACATTTTTCAAAGGTCTCAGCGTGAAACTTTCGCATTTGCTTAAATCGATTAATGTAAAGGATATTTCCTGTAAAAAAAAAGAGGACACAATGGATAATGCTGAGGTGGTTTCAATCCATTATAAAGCACAGGATGTTAAGCAGGGCGGGATGTTTGTGGCCATACAGGGCCATGTGACAGATGGTCATGACTATATTGATGCGGCATTGGCAAATGGCGCATCAGCAATTATCACACAAAAGCCGGTTGACAGGGATTCAATAATTATCGAGGTTGAAGACACCAGGAAGGCTCTATCCGCCATGTCTGCCGCCTTTTATGGCAATCCCTCGGAAGATTTGTTTTTAATAGGAATAACCGGCACAAACGGCAAAACAACCACAGCCTATTTGATCGAAAGCATACTTTTAAAGGCCGGTTTCAGAGTCGGCGTTATAGGAACAATAAATTACCGTTATTCGGGCAAAACATTTAAAAGCCCTGTCACAACGCCTGAATCGCTTGATCTTCAGAGAATTCTTGCCGAGATGCTAAACCAGGGCATTACACATGTTGTTATGGAGGTTTCATCACATGCCATTGACCAGCACAGGATTGCAAATTGCTGGTTCGATGTTGGTGTATTTACCAATCTGACGCGGGATCATCTTGATTATCATGGGGATATGGATTCCTACTGGTCATGCAAGAAAAGGCTTTTTACAGAGAATTTAATGTCCGGACCCAAAAAAGGCCGGACTCTGGCTGTAATTAATTGCGATGATACAAGGGGGAAGGAACTTGCATGGGATCTGAAACCCGCCTGCGGTCTGTCGGGCAGGGATGAAAGCTCAAAGGTGGAAGTCTTTGAACTTTCGGACAATATAATCAGGCCTTCTAACATCAAGTGCGAACCGAGCGGTATTACCGGAAGACTTTCAACCATAAAAGGGGAGTTTGATTTCAAATCATCCCTTGTAGGTAAACATAATCTGAAAAACATAATAAGCGCTACAGGTGTCGGCATTGCTTTAAATCTGCCGCTTGATGTCATAAAGGGAGGAATAGAGGATCTCACCCGCCTACCGGGCAGGCTTGAAGCTATTCCAAATACTGCCGGATGTTTTGTATATGTAGATTATGCGCATACTCCTGATGCTCTGGAAAATGTTTTATCCTCTTTAAGATCAATGGCTCAAGGAAGAATAATCTGCGTATTCGGCTGTGGAGGCGACAGGGATAAAGGTAAGCGGCATCAAATGGGTGAAATTGCTGGCAGGTTAAGCGACATTGCTGTTATTACATCGGACAATCCACGCACAGAAGCGCCTATGGATATCATTGCGCAGGTGCTTGATGGAATAAGAAAAACGTCAATACTGGAATATGACAGCGCGGATATAGATAGTCTGTTAAATCAAGATAAGGGGGAAAAAGGATATATTGTGGAACCTGATCGTAAAAAGGGTATAGAGCTTGCCGTTACAATATCCCGGGCAGACGATATTGTTCTGATAGCAGGCAAGGGTCATGAAACCTATCAGATAATCGGCAGTAAAACCATCTCCTTTGATGATAGAAAAGAGGCTGAAACAGCGCTCAGAAAATCTTTGATGACTGACAATTACACAAAACCGATGACGTGGACTACTGCCGATATAGTCGATGCCACAAAGGGAGATTTGTTGCTTGGCGATATAAACAGCGGATTTTCAGGCATCTCCATTGATTCTCGCAGTATATCTGCTGATGAGCTGTTTGTTGCGATCAGAGGAAATATCTATGATGGGTTTTCTTTTGCCGGTGATGTAATTGGGCAGGGTATTCGCGGCCTTCTTATAAACAAGGATCAAGCAAACAGTTTGCCATACGAAAAATGGAGAAAAAAAAGGGTTGTTTGTATTGCGGTAAAGGACACGACAAAGGCCCTGGGGGATCTTGCCCGCTTTAATCGCAAGCGGGCAGATGTTTCCGTTGTGGCGATAACCGGGTCAAACGGCAAAACCACCACAAAGGATATGACTGCCGCAGTTGTTGCCCGGAGATTTTGCACCTTATCGACTGAGGGTAATTTAAACAATGAAATCGGGCTCCCGTTAACCCTTCTCAGGCTTTGCCGTAGCCATGAATGGGCCGTTCTTGAACTCGGCACGAACAGCCCCGGAGAGATAGGAATGCTTGCGGATATTTGTTTGCCTGACATCGGTATTATCACCAATATAAGCCATGCTCATTTAGAAGGGTTGGGTTCAATAGAAGGGATTATGCGTGCTAAGGGGGAGCTTCTGGAGAAAATCAGGCCGGACGGCACAGCGGTTCTCAATGCAGATGACCGGAGAGTTGTTGATTTAGCGAATAAAACCTCAAGGGATGTGCTTTTTTATGGGCTGTCAAACAGCGCTGCTATCAGAGCTGAGTCTTTGATTGACAAGGAGTGTGGAGTTTCATTTATGCTGATTCTGCCATCTGGAAGCGTTTCCGTGAATCTTGGGGTTTTTGGCGATTTTATGGTGTCAAATGCGCTTGCCGCAGCCGCTGTTGGATATATTTTGGGACAAAACGCACTTGAAATTAAAGCCGGTCTTGAGGATTTTAAGCCGGCTCATGGAAGGATGAATATTATTATGATCAGACGAGCTAATATAATTGACGATACATACAATGCCAATCCGGATTCAATGAAAGCCTCGATAATGACGCTTAAATCATTAAAGGGTAAAAATAGAGGGGCCATAATTGCCGGCGATATGTTCGAACTCGGAGAATATGCTGAGTCCATGCATAAAAAGATCGGTTCCTTATCCGCTAAATCGGATATCGCAAAGCTCTATATCACAGGTGAGTTTGCAGAAAGTGTCGCGGCAGGCGCCAGGGAAGAAGATGATTCGCTGGATATCTTTACAGGCACCAGGGAAGAGATTCTCGAAGACCTGATAGATTGGCTCATGCCCGGCGACTGGGTTCTGGTTAAGGGCTCCAGGGCAATGGGTATGGAAAAGATAGTAGAAGGACTTAAGACTACGCATAAATAAAGTAACCGACAACCGTAAACTGGTACTATTATGTTTTATCATTTACTTTATCCGCTTCATGAAACAATTTCGGTTTTTAATGTATTTCAGTACATTACATTCCGAACTATCTATGCCAGCCTGACGGCTTTATTGATCTGTTTTTTTCTGGGACCGTGGGTTATCAAAAAACTCAGCGACAAGCAGATCAGGCAGCACATCAGGGAAGATGGCCCTGAAGCGCACGGCAAAAAGGCTGGAACACCTACAATGGGCGGAATTCTGATTATATTCTCGGTTGTAATATCGACACTTCTTTGGACTGATTTGTCAAATTTTTACATATGGATAGTTCTTCTGATTACAATTGGATACAGCGTTATCGGCTTTATTGATGATTATCTCATGCAGGTCAAGAAGAGAAGCAAGGGTTTGAGCGGTCGAAGCAAGCTGCTGATGCAGGCAGCACTTGCAATTGGAGCAGGTGCTTTGCTTTTTTCTTACAGTGGTTTCAATACAAGCATAACTGTGCCTTTTTTTAAAAAAATATCGCCGGATATCGGCTGGGGATATATATTTTTTACAACCCTTGTGATTGTCGCGACTTCAAACGCGGTCAATCTCACAGACGGTCTTGACGGTCTTGCAATTGGGCCTGTGATCATAGTTGCGGCTACATACATGGTTTTTGCCTATGTTACCGGCCATATCAGAATCGCCGATTATCTGCAGATCAATTATGTCTCCGGATGCGGGGAGATAACTATATTCTGCGGAGCGTTAGCCGGCGCAGGTCTTGGTTTTCTGTGGTTTAACACATATCCGGCACAGGTTTTCATGGGGGATGTCGGCTCCCTTCCAATAGGGGCCGCACTCGGAACAGTAGCTGTTATTACAAAGCAGGAAATACTGCTCGTGCTTGTAGGCGGGCTGTTTGTAATTGAAGCGTTTTCCGTCATATTTCAGGTCGGCTTTTTCAAGATGACAAATGGCCGCAGGATTTTCAAAATGGCCCCTCTTCACCACCATTTTGAATTAAAAGGGTGGCCGGAGCCAAAGATTATAGTTCGATTCTGGATAATAGCGATTATGCTTGCGCTTCTTTCCATGAGTACACTGAAGCTCAGGTAGATAGAGAATGGAGATTGCTGACAAAAATATTGTTGTGGTCGGTCTGGGAATGTCCGGGTTTGCGGTTGCCCGTTTTTTAAAGAAAAGGGGCGCATCGATTATTGTTACAGACAAAGCAGAAGAAGACAAACTGGAAGCTTATGCGCCTGTTTTGCGTGAAATGGGCGTCAAGATGGAGCTTGGGCAGCATAGAATTGATACTTTTGAAAAATCGGATATCATTGTTGTAAGTCCCGGGGTCCCTCGTAATATTTTGCCGATAAAAAGAGCCGCGCTAAAAGGAATACCGATATTGGGAGAAATCGAGCTTGCCTATAGATTTATACGGGAACCTGTTGTCGCCGTGACAGGCACTAACGGCAAGACCACAACCACAACACTTTTGGGAGACATGCTTAAAAATTCAGGCCAAAGGGTTTTTGTTGGCGGCAATATAGGCAATCCTTTAATTGACTATGTGGACAAAGGGGAAAAGGCTGAAATTATTGTGGCTGAAGTAAGCAGTTTTCAGCTCGATACAATAGATACTTTCAGGCCAAAAGTGGGGGTGGTGCTGAACATTACCGAAGACCATCTTGATCGTTATTCTGATTTTGCGGCTTATGCCAGGGCCAAGGCACGGATATTTGAAAACCAGAAGGAAAGCGATGTTGCCGTCTTTAATGGTCTTGATCCTTTTATAGGTTCGATATGTAAAAATATTAAAAGCAAAAAATTACTCTTTTATAATCAGATGGTAGACGATGCTGAAATAAATACTTCTTTTAAATCTCTTGATTTTTCATGCATAAACCTTCCGGGCAAACATAACCTGGAAAATGCTTATTCAGCATCGCTGGCAGCGCTGTCGATTGGAGGGAGCTCAGAGGGTATACAATCGGCTTTAAGTAACTTTAAAGGGCTTTCTCATCGGCTCGAATATGTTGTCACAATAAATGAGATTGGTTTTTTCAACGATTCAAAGGCAACAAATGTTAACGCAGTCGCAAAGGCGCTTGAAACTTTCAGCAAGCCGATAATCCTTATTATGGGAGGTCGTGATAAGGGCAGTAATTTCCAAACCCTCAGAGATTCGGTGCGCAGGCGTGTTAAAAAGCTCATTGTTTTGGGAGAAGCAAAAGAGGATATATTGTTTGTACTTGGCGATATAACATCAACAAAAAGGGCTTCTTCAATGGAGGATGCTGTGCTGTCGGCGTATCATGCGGCGTCTCCAGGAGATGTGGTGCTTCTGTCTCCGGCATGCGCCAGTTTTGATATGTATACCAGCTATGCTCAGCGGGGAGAAGACTTTTGCATGGCTGTCGGCAAATTAAATTTAGTCGAGTAGTCGAGTGGTCGAGTGGTCGAGTAGGGAAATGGTTGACGACTCGACCACTCGACTAATTTCCTACTCGACCACTCGACTAATTTCCTACTCGACCAATTGCGGAGCGAAGCGGAGCTATTGAAATGAAAAAAGACAAAGCAGGAAAAAATTTGGCTCTAACGGCAAGTGGCGTGGAGTCAGGATATTACGATGTCAACCTCCTGCTTCCGGTACTTTTCCTTGTTGGAATAGGAATTGTAATGGTTTACAGCGCCAGCTCAGCCCTTGCGCTTAAAAAGTTCGGCAGCGATTATTATTTTTTGAAAAAACAGGTCGTTTTTGCCTTGTTAGGTATCCTTGCCCTGGTTGTTTGCAGGCATATTCCATTGAAACTTATCCGTTCTTTAACATACCCGATTCTTATTCTGGCCGTTGTTTCTCTTGCAGCAGTGAAGATTACAGGATTTGGATATTCTGTGAATGGTTCAACGCGCTGGCTGCGGTTCGGTGGTTTAAGTTTTCAGCCGTCGGAATTTGCCCGTTTTGCGCTGGTAATCTATCTGGCTTATTCCATGAGCAAAAAAAAGGATGACATCAAAGATTTTTATATAGGTTTTTTGCCTCACTTTTTTATTCTTTGCATATTTACAACCCTAATATTTTTTCAGCCTGATTTTGGGTCTGTGCTTATTTTTTGGGTTATTACATGGATTATGCTTTATGTCGGGGGGGTACGCATTTTACATCTTTTGTCGCCTTTAATATTTTTACTTCCTGTTTTTTACTTTTTAATGATTACTTCAGCGTATCGCTTAAAACGTATCATTAGTTTTTGGGATCCGTGGCAGTATCCAATGAATGAGGGTTATCAGATCATCCATTCTCTCATGGCTTTTGGTACAGGTGGAATATGGGGGACAGGAATCGGAAAAGGTTACCAGAAACTGTTTTATCTCCCTGAACCACATACGGATTTTATCTTCTCGGTCATTGGTGAAGAGCTTGGTTTGTGTGGGGTGCTAATTATCATAGGGCTTTATTCTCTGATCTTATGGAACGGTATAAACATTGCGAAAAATGCCAAGGATTATTTTGAGTCGTTTATGGCTGTCGGTATTACATCTGCGATAGCTATTCAGGTTTGCGTTAACATGGGAGTTGCTGTCGGACTTTTGCCGACCAAGGGGCTTGCATTACCTTTTTTGAGTTATGGCGGGACATCGCTTTTATTCGGTATGGCATCAATAGGAATACTGATGAACATAAGAGCGTCAAGCTTGAAGGGCAAATAACACTTATGCGCATTATTATCGCGGGTGGCGGTACAGGCGGACATCTTTTTCCGGGAATTGCTATAGCAGATGCTTTTACGGCACGTGATCAGAAAAACAGAGTTCTTTTTGTCAGCACAGGCAAGCCTTTTGAAATATCGGTTTTATCAAAAACGGTTTTTAAGCATAAATCTATTACAGCAGAAGGGATCAAAGGCAGGGGATTGTGGAGACAGGCTGTTTCGGTTCTAAAAATACCAAAGGGAATATTTGAATCCATCATGATCCTTAATGATTTCAGACCGGACATTGTTGTAGGGGTTGGCGGTTATTCTGCCGGACCGGTTGTTATAGCGGCATGGCTTATGGGTATTAAGATTGTCCTCCATGAGCAGAATATTATGCCTGGAATTACAAATCGTATCTTATCCGGTTTTGCGGACAGAATATATGTATCCTTTAAAGATACAAGATTAGAGAGATTCCAATGGTTTACTCCTGTTGACCCGAAAAAATTGCTTGTTTCAGGAAATCCGGTACGCAAGGAGATTCTGCAATCCGCAATGGATCAGCAGGATGTAAGTTCGGCTGATACAGGGCGGAAAAAACCTTTTACAGTACTGATTCTTGGGGGAAGCCAGGGGGCTCACAGCATAAATACAGCTGTTTTGGAAACTCTTGAACACTTAAAAGAAAAGGATAAATATTTTTTCGTGCATCAGACCGGATCGGCTGATGAACAAGAAGTAAAAACTACATACATAAAAAACGGCATTTCCTGCATGGTTAAATCTTTTTTCGACGATATGGCCAGGCAGTATCATAATGCCGATCTGGTTATTTGCAGGGCAGGCGCGACAACTGTGGCGGAAGTTGCGGTCATAGGCAAGGGGGTGATTTTCATACCGTATCCTTTTGCCGCCGACGATCACCAGGTTTTAAATGCAGGTTCACTTGAAAATGCAGGCGCAGCCGAAATGATTTTTCAAAAAGATCTTACTGGCAGGAGGCTTGCCAAAAGAATCGAGCACTATGCATCAAATCCGGGAGCCCTTAAAGTTATGGCTTCCAGGGCAAAGTCAATTGGCAGATCCGATGCGGCAGAGGCTATTGTTGATGATTGTTACAGGTTGAAGGGATTGAGGGATTGAGGGATTGAGGGATTAAGGGATTGAGGGATTAAAATCAGTAGAATACCTTCAATTCCCAAATTCCTAAATTTGCAATTAAGCGAAGCGAATCCCTAAATTACAAAATTATGTATCTTAAGAAATATCACATGCACTTTGTTGGAATAGGCGGCATAGGGATGAGCGGTATTGCCGAACTACTTCTTAATCTTGGATACAAGGTTTCAGGGTCTGATGTAAAATTGTCATCCATTACCGAGCATCTGGAAAGGCTGGGATGCATTGTATTTAAAGGGCATTCCAGAGAGCAGATCAGAGGAGCCGATGTTGTGGTAACATCATCGGCAATCAAGCCCGGAAATCCTGAAGTTGTCGCGGCCCGAGAAATGTCGATTCCCGTAATACCAAGGGCTGAGATGCTTGCTGAGCTTATGCGTTTAAAATACAGCATTGCAGTTACAGGAACGCACGGCAAGACATCGACTACCTCAATAATTTCAAGTGTTCTCGACAAAGGAGGGTTGGACCCAACAGTCGTTATTGGAGGAAAACTAAAAAGCGTCGGCGCAAATGTGCTTCTGGGCCAGGGAGACTTTATTGTAGCTGAGGCGGATGAAAGCGATGGCTCATTTCTAAAAATGTCTCCTGCAATAGCGGTAGTGACGAATATAGACAAAGAACATCTTGATTTTTACAAGGATCTAAACGCCATAAAGGAGGTTTTTTTAAGATTTATAGATCGAGTTCCTTTTTACGGTCTTGTTGTCCTTTGTCTGGATAATGAGCCGATACAGGAATTAATTCCAAAAATAAAGAAAAGATTTGCCACATACGGGATGAGTGCGCAGGCCGATTTTCAGGCCAGGGATGTATCGTTTGAGGGTCTTAAAAGCAGATTTAGCATTTATCATCATGGTTTGTTGCTTGGTGAAATAGTATTGAATCTGCCCGGATTGCATAACATTTACAATTCCATGGCAAGTATTGCAGTGGGAATTGAACTGGATATTCCGTTTAAAAAAATTAAATATGCTCTTGAAACTATTGAAGGGGTTCATCGCAGGTTTGAGGTCAAGGGGGAGATAAAGGGAATTACAGTCGTGGATGACTATGGTCACCACCCTACGGAAATCAAAGCAACACTGCAGGCAGTTAAGACGTGCTGGCCTGACAGGCGCAAGGTGGTGGTATTCCAACCGCACCGCTATACAAGGACCAAAACCCTTTTTGATGATTTTACACGCGCTTTTTATCAGGCTGACAAACTTATACTTCTTCCCATATATCCGGCTGGAGAAAAAAAGATAAGAGGGGTTGAAAGCCTGTTGTTATGCGAGGGAATCAATGCCCATGGCCATAAAGATGTTGTATGTACAGACAATGTTTCCGAATCTGTTTTTTATTTAAAAGAAACATTAAGGCAGGGGGATATTCTGCTTACTCTTGGGGCAGGGGATGTGTGGAAAGTAGGGGAAAAGATACTGGAAGAACTAAAGATTGAAGATTGAAGATTGAAGATTTGTTGAATCGCTTCGCTCTGTTTCTTTTTAAAAATTGACAGAATTCCTTCAATTTTCAATATTCAATCGACAATATTCAATCCAATAACTAATGCTTAATCCTGACTCAAAAAAATGGCTTACAAAGCTTTTTGGCAAAAATGTCAAATTCAACGAACCTATGTTCAGGCACACCTCTTTACGGGTTGGCGGGCCTGCCTGGGCTTTTGTAACCCCTGAAAGTTTTGAAAAACTTTCGGAGCTTATCAGGTGGTCTAAGGAAAAAGGGATTTATTGCATGGTAATCGGTGGAGGCACAAATCTTCTTGTAAAGGACGGCGGAATAAATGGGATTGTGGTTGTTCTTAAAAAGTGTTTCGACGGTATTGCCCGAACGGGCGGCGGAAAGAATTCTGTAATTGTCACAGCCATGGCCGGCACAAGGCTTCAGACCCTTTGTTCTTTTGCTCTAAATAGTGGTCTTGAAGGAATGAATTTTGCTCTTGGCATTCCCGGAACCGTTGGAGGCGCCATTATAATGAATGCCGGCACTGCTTACGGATCAATAGCCGAAGCTATTGATTCTATAAAGGTTTTACTGCCGACAGGCCAAACCAGAATTATTTTAAGACAGAATTTGCAGTTTGATTACAGAAAGCTCTCATGGGACAGGAAGATAACAGATATTGATAATTGGCAACCGATTATATTAAACGGCTGTTTTTCTCTGCGTCCTTCGGACCCGCAGAGGCTGAAAAAGCAGGCTGTAGAAATCTTGAAGGCACGCAAAAAAAGACAGCCTTCGGGCTTTCCAAGCGCGGGATGTTTTTTTAAAAACCCTGCATTTGGCAAAACAGCAGGGGAGCTTATTGATCTGGCAGGGCTTAAAGGGAAATCGATCAAGGGCGCAAAAATATCATCAAAACACGCAAATTTTATCTTGAATAAAGGTAATGCATCGGCAGCAGATATGTTAGCGCTGATGGAACTCGTTCAGGAAAAGGTGTCGAAAATTTTTAATATCGAGCTTGAATCGGAAATTACAATAGTTGGAGAATAAGAATATGCGACAAAACTATTATAAAAACAGCCTGGCAAAAAGGCGTGCTAAAGTTATTCGGCGCATTACCTCCTGTTTCAAAATAATGGCCGTAGTTTCCCTAATGACGGCAATGAGCATTATTTTTATTTTTGGTTACGACCTCTTGACCCAGTGTGATTATTTCATGGCAAACAGTGTAATCGTTGATGGAACGAACAGACTTTCCAAAAATCAGATAATTAAGCATAGCCGTATTGATGCTGGAATAAATATTTTTTCTATAAATCTTTCCGCAACAAGAAAAAGATTGTTGGCACATCCATGGATTGCCGATGCCGAAGTAAGGAGGGAATTACCCGACGGAATAAATATAAGGATAAAGGAGCATAAGCCTCTTGCCATCATAGACCTTGGTCGCAAATTTCTGATAAACGATCATGGAGAGATATTTAAAGAGTTAGTGGCCTCAGATCCCGGCAATTTGCCGGTTATTATCGGTCTTGAGTTTTCTGATCTGGATGTTTCCGGAAAATTCCGCAGCATACCTTTTAATGCTGTAATGGATGTATTGCAATTAGGGCGAAAGTCGGGATCGATTATTCCAAACAGATTATTAAAAGTAATCAAGGTTGATAGAGAAATAGGCATTACACTTTATGCGTTTAACGGCATCAAAGCCATAAGACTTGGATATAATAACTATCCGGACAAGTATGAAAAGCTTAAAAATGTTCTTTTCTATATGGAGAAAGGGGATATGTTTTCAGATTTTGATACTATCGACTTGAACAATTTAGATCGCATTGTGGTAAATCCAGTTAGAATTGAATCACCGGCCATGGATTATAAGGAGGCTTAAGATGCAGGGACAGGAAAAGATAATTGTCGGCCTTGATATTGGAACCACCAAGATTTGTGCTGTGGTTGGTGGAATGTCAGGGGATGAAATAAACATCATCGGGATCGGCACTCATCCCTCAATCGGGCTTCGAAAAGGAGTGGTGGTCAATATTGAATCAACAGTGGAATCGATAAAAAAGGCTGTTGAAGAGGCTGAACTTATGGCTGGATGTGAAATTTCATCTGTTTATGCCGGAATCGCCGGAGGACATATAACCGGTTTTAACAGTCGCGGGATCGTAGCAATAAAGGGTTCGGAAATCACAAAACAAGACGTGGAACGTGTGATTGATGCAGCGCGGGCTGTGGCTATTCCTATGGATCGCGAAGTAATACATGTGCTTCCGCAGGAGTTCATTGTAGATGACGAAGCCGGGATCCAGAATCCTGTCGGCATGGCAGGTGTGCGATTGGAGGCCAAGATTCATATTGTTACAGGAGCTGTAACATCTGCCCATAACATCGTAAAATGCGCAAATCGGTCAGGTCTTGATGTATGTGATATTGTGTTGGAGTCTCTTGCTTCAAGTGAAGCGGTTTTGACCGATGAAGAAAAGGAATTAGGCACGGCGCTTATCGACCTTGGCGGCGGCACCTCGGATCTGGCTATTTTTTCCAGGGGCAACATCCGGCATACATTCGTGCTCGGCATTGGAGGTAACAATCTAACGAATGATCTGGCAATCGGGCTGCGAACACCACATGCTGAAGCAGAGAAGATAAAGAAAAAATACGGGACCTGTGTTGCCCGTGATGTACATGGTGAAGAAACAATCGAAGTGCCCGGTATGGGTGGGCGCAATCCCAGAAAACTCCCGATACAGATACTGGGAGAGATTTTAGAGCCACGCATGGAGGAGACCTTTGAGCTGATAAAAAGAGAAATATACAGGGCCGGCATGGAGAATATTATTTCGTCAGGAGTGGTTGTAACCGGAGGCTCAGCCCTTCTAAATGGAGTCGCAGATATTGCGGAATCTGTATTACAACTTCCAACACGCCTTGGCAAACCCATAGGAATCAGCGGGCTTGCCGATGTGGTAAATAATCCCATGTATGCCACAGGTGTCGGACTCGTTATATATGGTGCCAGGAATCAGAGCATAAAGAAATTCAGAATCCGTGATGGAAATATATTTAACAACATTATGACCAGGATGAAAAGATGGTTTAAAGATGTAATTTAATTCTAATTAACTTATATATAGGGAGGGGAATTATGTTTACATTTGTAGAAAGTGATAAATCTGCAAAGATCAAGGTTATTGGCGTAGGAGGGGCCGGAGGAAATGCAATCAACAACATGATTGATTCCATGCTCCAGGGGGTGAAGTTCATAGCGGTCAATACAGATTCCCAGGCTCTTGATATTTCAAAAGCGCCGATCAAGATCCAGATAGGGGAAAAAATTACAGAGGGTCTTGGCGCCGGCGCTAACCCTCAGTTAGGCAGAGAGGCTGCTCTGGAAAATGCAGATGCAATAAGGGATGCCCTTGAAGATAGTCACATGGTATTTATTACCGCAGGATTTGGAGGTGGAACCGGCACCGGCGCCGCGCCTGTTATTGCTGAGATTTGTAAAGATATTTCGGCGCTGACTGTCGCGGTTGTGTCAAAACCTTTTTCATTTGAAGGGAAAAAAAGAGCCAGACAGGCAGAAGAAGGAATTGATGCATTAAAGGAGGTTACCGACACCGTGATTACAATACCCAATGACAGGCTAAGAGGCCTGGCATCCAAAAGCGCGACGATGATTGAAATGTTTAAGAAAGCAGACGAAGTGTTGCTTCATTCAGTCAAGGGGATTACCGATCTTATTATGATGCCCGGCCTGGTAAATCTTGACTTTGCCGATATAAGAACAACTATGTCAAAGGCTGGTCTGGCCATCATGGGTATTGGCGTTGCAAGTGGTGAAAACCGAGCAACCGAGGCCGCTGAACGCGCGATATCCCATCCGCTGCTGGAAGATATTTCTATTTCCAGCGCCAAGGGTGTATTAATGAATATAACATGCCCCAGTGATTTGACAATGGAAGAGATGTCGGAAGCTTCAGAACGGATATATAGTGAAGTTGGTGAAGATGCGGATATTATATGGGGTGCGGTTGTTGATGACAGTCTTGGTGATGAGTTGAGCGTAACAGTGATTGCGACAGGAATAGACGATGGTTCTAAATCGTCAACACAGAAAAATAGTTTTGAGCATAGCCTGAGAGGCAAGGTCAGGGATATAACGCCTGCGGACTTGCAAAATTCCGTAGATTATGATGAGCCGACATTTATAAGACAGAAAGAGGCGGTTGGTGAATCTGCCGGTGCCATATACAGAGGATATAAGGGAATAGTAATTAACAATGATCTTGATGTCCCCACCTTTTTAAGGAAGAAGGCAGATTAGTTTAATTTTAGCAAAGCAAAGAAAATACAACGCTGAAAAGATGGTGCGGAAAACCGACAAATCACATCGTAGATTTGCTGAATCAGAGATCGGCACAATACGAAAAGATTGGAAAGGGCGGATCAGAGTAGCGCTTGTATATCCCAACAGATATTATGTTGGAATGTCTAATCTCGGTTTCCAGGCAGTATATCATTTGCTCAACCAGATAGATTATGTGCTATGCGAAAGGTCTTTCCTGCCGGAGAAAAACGGATGCGCAACAGATCGCATAACTACGATAGAGTCGGGAAGGCCCATTTCAGATTTCGACATAATAGCCTTTTCTCTTTCATTTGAAAACGATTACTTAAATCTTCTGACAATTCTCGAAAGAGCAGGGATACCCCTGCAATCCAGCCGCAGAAAAGATATCCATCCTCTAATTATAACGGGGGGGGGTGCATGTTTTTTAAACCCTGAACCTATCGCCCCTTTTATAGATTGTTTTTTGATTGGGGAAGCAGAGGCAATGCTTCCTCGATTTTTTGAAGTTTTTCTGCCAAAACTGTTGAAGACAGACAAAAAGTCGCATTTGAAAGATCTTGCCGAAAACGTTCCAGGAGTATATGTTCCTTGTTTTTACAAAATCACATACAATAGGGATGGAACTATTTGCTCTTTTGAGCCAACATGTGATGTGGAAGACATTTCCCATATCCCCACCTGCAGCGCCATTTTGACTCCACATACAACATTTCAGCGAACATTTTTAATCGAGGTAAGCAGAGGCTGTCCGCATGGGTGCCGCTTTTGCGCCGCCGGATATATTTACAGGCCCCCACGATTCAGATCCCTTTCTCTTCTAAAAAAATGTTTGAAACATGGAGCTTCGCTTACAGACAGGATCGGCCTTGTCGGAGCAGCGGTTTCAGATCATCCCGGAATTATAGATTTGTGCAGACCTGCTCAACAAATGGATATCAGAATATCTTTCAGCTCTCTCAGGGCTGATGCGCTGGCTCCTGAACTGATATCGGCGCTCAGGCAAAGTAATGTCAAAACCGCAACTATTGCGCCGGATGCGGGTTCAGAACGGATGCGCAAAGTAATCAATAAAAATATTACTGAAGAAGATATACTTAAGGCTGCTGAAACCCTTGTTTTAGGCGGTATCCCAAACTTAAAGCTATATTTCATGATAGGGCTTCCGACTGAAACCGAGGATGATGTTGAAGAGATAATAAAACTATGCGTAAAGATAAAACAATGGTTTTTAGAGTCGAGCAGGATAAAGAAACATATAGGACAAATAACCGTAAGCCTTAATCCTTTTGTGCCAAAACCGTTTACTCCCTTTCAGTGGGTTGCTATGGATGATGAACGCACATTAAAAAAGAAGATAAAGAGGGTAAAGGATGGTTTGAAAAAGGTTGCTAATATAATGGTTAATGCAGAGAGCCCACGTCATGCTTACATCCAGGCATTGTTTTCGCGAGGAGATCGCAAACTTGCAAAGATTTTATCTATGGCCAATCATAATCATGGTAACTGGGCTAAAACTTTAAAATCAACTGATTTAAATCCTGATTTTTATGCGCTGAGGGATCGCGCCTTAGATGAATTGCTTCCCTGGGATTTTATTGATCATGGAATCAGAAAAACATATCTCAAGAGAGAGTACAAAAGGGCATTGCAGGGTAAAATGTCTGAAGCATGCAAGGTTGAATCATGTACTGTATGCGGAGTCTGTAAGAAAAAGTAGCACTTCAATTGGGCGAAAAGCTCAATTGATGGCTGTCGGGGTAACAAAACCTAGTGTCATGTCAAGTTGATAAAGTTGGATAAAGTCGTTTTAATTTAATTCTGG
>JACKQG010003016.1_pt1 | contig 21172 bp, 20 predicted proteins | sample 8237621 | NCBI WGS metagenome assembly JACKQG01 (sample SAMN15677084, study PRJNA649215) | marine metagenome | biome: marine; feature: Black Sea; material: saline water; isolation source: suspended particulate matter (SPM) from the Black Sea western gyre | collected 2013-06-09/2013-06-10 | depth... | reverse complement strand
CTCTCAACGCAATAGGCACAAGAATCGGAGCGCTTGCGTGGAATCGTAAAATACTGGGAGGGTATAAACTGTTGGTTATTCTGATACCCTATCCAGTGCTTCAGTTCAACCCATGAATCGTGGCTGCGATCCGTTTCGTCAAAATGCAACACGAAGTCTATCTGCATGCGTTTACGTTTATCACCAACGTGGACATACAACGTCTTTTCCCGTTCAAAGTTGGGCAAGCGGCCTTCAATTTTTTCCCGGTCAAGGAAGCAAATCAGTTCACCCTTAAACCATCCCTCAACCTGTGATTCGTACTTGTGAAAGGACCGAAGTTGTTGTTCGGACCTTCTAAGGTATTCTGCGAACCGGGAAACTAAAGTTTTCATTTCTTCGCACATTTTCCGCAATCTCCTGAAAAATCATTAATATTTTGCAGCGCATTAAAAAGAATGCTCCTACATCATGTTTCTCTCATATTCACAAGAGCCTATTCGGTATCCGAAGGTTATCCTTCGTCTGCTTTGTTTACAGCGATGATGCGGTATTCAAGTTCTTTTCCCTTCGGCTGTTCAACTAATTGCGGCTATTTAGTATCTGTTGCGGAAAGCCGGTTTCACTCTGTCACCCCTGCGAAAGCAGGGGTCTATAGCTCAAAAACTGGATTCCCGCTTTCGCAGGAATGACAAATACTTTTTCCGCAACAGGAACTATTTAGTTCTTTTTCTTCTGTCTCTTTACGGCTTTGGCATCCCTTTGTTCCAAAACTCTCGCATGGTTGGCACTGGTGGTTTTGTCTCTGGCTTTTTCGTCTATAGCCATCTACAAGACATATATTATCAAGCGTGAGTCTGTTTGTCACGAAGTTTTCTGATTGTTTTTTTCGGTTCAGATGTAAATGTTCTTGCAATTTGGGGGATAAAAATATAATAATCCTGTGAGTTCTCATGTGTTTTTCAACGTTGGTGTATCAAAGACGGAGATTAAGATGAAAATCAGTGAATTTCAAAGTATGATTTCTGATAAATACGAGAAGCGGGACCGTGAAAGAGGCATCCCAGGCACGTTTATGTGGTTTATCGAAGAGGTCGGAGAGCTTGCGACGGCGCTGGCATCCGACGACCAAAAAAATAGAGAAGAGGAATTCGCCGATGTCATGGCCTGGCTGTGTACATTAGCGAATATAAGCGATGTGGACCTTGAAAAGGCCTGCGACAAATACACGGGCAACGGCGTAAAAGGCTTCAAGCCCAAGTAGAGTGACTAAAGTGAACTAAAGTGACTAAAGTGTAAAGTGACTAAAGTTAATAAGTACTTTTAACTTTGGTTTCCTTATTAGGATTATTTATTTGCAGCGGATGTAAAAATACCAAGCAATTCACCGCATTCTTCATATTCCCATTTAACTTTTTCCCGGGATAACCAATTTAGCTTTACAATTATTTCAAGCCAATATTGTGTTTCACTGGCCTCACCTTCACAAATTTTAATCTTGTTTCTAAAATCAGCCTTACTTCTTGCTCGATTGGCTTCTCGATAATTCGCACCGATGGATGTTCCGGACTTTGTAATCTGAGTTTTTATTACCTTTGATTCGGGTGTATTTGGTAAAGTTCTTGATAACTGAATTATACGAACGGCAAAATCTCTTGTCCGGTTCTCAAGCTCCCTCGCAAATTCTTTATTATCCATAACTTTAGTTCACTTTAGCTCACTTTAGGCACTTTACACTTTAGGCACTTTCATCGCCAATCTCATCAGGATGCTGAATTCCAGTATCCTTAGCGGCCGCCAAGGCTCGATAAAAACACCAGCCCAGGCCGCCAATGATAATCAGGAACACAACTGCCAGAATAATATAAGAAACGCCGCTCAAGGTATCTCGAATCGGTGCAGTTGTCACCTCAGCTTCCTCCGTCTGCACGAGGCCCATCAGGATTATCGCAATTGCCGCACTTGTGTCCATAGTGGCTATTATCCCCGCCCATCTTGCCAGCCAGGACGCCTGGCTCGTTGATCTATGGTGTTTATCCAGAACATAGTTGCTCAACAGCATCACAATTACGCCGCCGGACAACATCAACCAGAGGATGACCTGTTTAACCGCATCAGATATTGGGACGGTAAGCCAAAGAACGAGCAAGGCCGCGATAATCGACGCGGTAATAAATGCGATTGCACCCTCACGCCTGCCCCCAATCGGCAAGTTATTCTCAGGATGCTCCTGCCCTTCGATGTCGTTACGGCCCTTGATTATGCTTAAAATAACAGCTATAACAGGCACTAAAGCGACAATACTCAGGCCGACACAGTTTGTCAATATCCACTCACCTTCCGGTGTTCTCAGGAATCCGTCACCAAAGATGTCGTCGAAAAGCTGCCAGAAGAAAAGTGCGCCAAGGACAACCGGAATCACCATGCGTATCGAATAATCCCACCACGGCCCCAGCCTCCAGTCGCTTCGGCTGTTGGCATGCCGCCGGAGCGTTTTGATGCGCCACAGCCAGCCCAAAACCACACATTCCAGCAAACCCATAAACGCTATGCCCCATGTGCCGTTGACAAACCCGTCGATAGTGCCAAGCCAGTTAAATCCTCCCTGCGTGATATAAATCATACCGAACAGAAATCCAACAACAGTCATCACCGGCAGAACAATGCACCTGCGCCATCCGGTCTTATCGACAATACTGGCAAGAATAGATTCGGTCATTGAAAAGGCCGAGTCAACCCCCAGCGTTACGAGCGCAAAGAAGAAAACAAAGCTGAACCATGCCGAATAGGGCAATTGCGCCAGTGCATACGGAAACGCAACGAAAGCCAATGAAGGGCCGGTCTCGGCGACTGCTTCAACCGCAACCGGATTGTCCCCGAGCTGTGTCACATACGCCATTCCCCCCAACGTGGCAAAGACTGCGAGTCCCGCTACAAAACTCGTCGCAAAGTCGGCAATACTAATGATAGCCGCATTGTTATTAATATCGCTTTTACTGTGAAGGAAGCTGGCATAAGTAATCATAACACCGTAGGCAAGACTCAGTGAAAAGAAAACCTGCCCGAACGCGTATCGCCAGGTAATCGGCTTTGCCAGTTCGGACCAGACAGGGTCGAGATAATACGCCAGGCCCTGCATACTTCCTTCGAGAGTGAGGCCGCGTACCGTGAGGATAAGGAGCATCAGCCAGGGCAGAGGAACGGTAAGCCAGACAATCTTACCAACAAGCTTAACTCCTTTGAATATACAAAAGTACATCGTTACCCAGGTAATAATGAGCGGCCAGACAATGTTCCAGCGAATAGACCCAAGATTCGGACCATCGATTTTGCCCAGATACGTCTCATTGAAAAAAAGCTTGGCGTTCTCGACCCCTACTATTCCCTCACCAGCCCATGGCAGCTCCCCACCGGTGAAAATCCCAACGATGCTGTACCACAGGAAGCTGAAACAATACGCCAGAATCACCGGATAATAAGTGATTATTACAAAGGCAAGAACAATTCCCCACCAGCCAACCATCTCAAAACGCTTATGCCCGCGCTTAAAGGCATCAGGTGCAGCCCGCTGGGTATAATGGCCTATACTGAACTCGAGAATCATAATGGGAATGCCTACCAGAAACAGAGCGATTATATACGGAATGAGAAATGCCCCGCCCCCATAGCTGTAAAGTTTATAAGGAAATCCCCACAGATTACCCAAGCCAACAGCAGAGCCGATCGCCGCCAGGATAAATCCGCCACGCGTCCCCCAGCTTTCTCTTTGCTCTTCCAAAAGCTCAGCCATAGCTGCTTGTCTTCCCGCTTTCCCTGCTCGTATTTGTGTCCTTACGCCTGTACGCTCTTGTGCTCTTTCGTCTTTTCAGTTTTTTCTTCTTGTGTTTCTGTGCTTTTATCTTTTATTCCGAGCAGCTCCAGCGTGTTACGTTCGATGATGTTTCGAATGCTGCCGCGTGGAACCGTAGGCAGATTCGTATCAGACAAAACCATATTAAAACCAAGCAGCGCCTCAATACACTCTCCTGCATTACCCAACGGGAATCCACTGCCGAACAGCAGTTTATCCATTACAGTGTGTTCGTACGCCGCCACCACTGTATTGTAAGTTTGCCAGACATTGCTCGGCCTTATTGTCAAATCCGCATACACATTCTTGTGCTTGGCCACCATCGATAACGTCTGCTCTGTAAAGGGCATACCCATATTTCCGATGATAATTTTCAAAGCCGGAAATTCCCGGGCAACCTCATCCAAAAGGTATGGCTGTGCATAGCTCAGAACGTCATCCGCCCCAAGAGCACCATGGCCGTTATGAAAGAAAACTGGAAGACCAAGCTCCTGTGCCGCTTCATAAAACCGCATCGCCCTGCTGTGAGAAGGATGCAAACCTTTTGCACAACAATGCAAAACAAAGCCCTGAAGTTCCAGTTTGTCCCTGACAGGTTTCAGCTTATTAACGCTGACTTTATCTTTTATTGGATCAATGACCGCAAAGCCGACCATTTTCTCTTTATATTTGTTTACATATTCGGCCAATCTTTTATTGACATCTTCGCTCGGCCCGTCTGAGGCGGCCAATACTATACACCTGTCCACCGTCTCGGCAGCCGCTAAATGCTCAGACATCTCAAGATCATCTGTAGTACAATTTACATGTGTATGACAGTCAACTATCATTTACCCGTACCCTTAAGTATATTGATTTCAAATAATTATCAATCAATAATCAATTAGACCGCTCTCGTCAAGGACAAATATTTCTACTCCAATGAATAAATATCGGCACAATAACACCCGAATCTTTGACCGAATACCTCCCTGTTTTCACAGGAAAACCGGTTCAGGAAAGAGAAAATAGAATCACTCTCAACCAAAATATGCATACATTACCTATTTTAAACTCTCAAGATTTCTTTGTACCACCTTACTTTTGGGATGCTCCGGCCCCAGACTGTCCTCAAGGATTTGAAGAGCCCGGCGCATCAAAGCTCTGGCTTTTCTAATACGCTTCGTCTCTTTAAGCAACTGAGCCAGATTGTTCAGGTCAACAGCAACATTGGGATGACTGGGCCCAAACAATCCCTCGTCAATCTCCAGTGCACAACGCATTAAAAGCTCTGCCTCCTCGAGGCGGTTTGTCGCCTTAAGCAAATTCGCAAGGTTGTTCAGGGCCGCTGCATAGCTGCCAGCCGGCTTACCTTCGTGGTTTTCCAGTATCTTTACAGCCCTGCGCATCAAAGGCTCAGCCTGTTCCAGGCGGTTCGTACTCTCAAGCAATCCCGCCAGATTGTTCAAGCGGATAGCAACTTTGGGATGCTCCGGACCGGACATCTTTTCATCGATATCCAGTGCACGCCGCATCAAAAACTCAGCTTCTCCGAAATGCTTCGTCGCATGAAGTAACTGGGCCAGATTGTTCAGACGAACAGCAACGACAGGATGGTTCGGACCAAATGATTTCTCATCTATCTCTAATGCACGGCGCATCAAAGGCTCGGCCTCCCTTAAGCGGTTCATCTTCTTAAGCAATTGCCCCAGATTATTCAGGCCAACAGAAATTTGGGGATGGTCAGGACCGAATGTCTTCTCATCAATCACCAGCGACAACCGCATCAAAGGCTCAGCCTCTTTTAGACGATTCAGCTCTTTAAGCAATTGCGCCAGATTATTCAGGCGGACAGAAACTTTAGGATGGTAGGCACCCAAAGTTTTTTCATCGATCTCCAATGCCCGACGCATTAACGGCTCAGCCTGCTCTAAGCGATTTGTTGTCTTTAATAACTGTGCCAGATTATTCAGCGCAGCTGAGTAATTCTCAAGCCGCTCACCCCCGTTTCTGTCCAGAATCTCTATGACCATTCGCAATAAAGGCTCGGCCTGCCCTAACTGGTTCGTAGCCCTCAACAGCTCTGCAAGGTTGTTCAGGCGAACGGCAACTTTGGGATGCTCCGGCCCAAACCACTTCTCATCAATCTCCAATGCCCGCTGCATTAAAAACTCAGCCTGCTCGAAACGGTTCGTTCTTTCGAGCAGTTGGGCCAGGTTATTCAGGCGAACAGCAACATTGGGATGCTCCGATCCGAACGTCTTCTCATCAACCTCCAGTGCCCACAGATATAATAGTTCGGCCTCTGAAAACCGTCCCCGGCTCTTAAGGTACAGACCCAATTCATTCATTAATAGAGTTGTTGGTTCGGATATGTCAAAATCATCGGCAAGACTCACCAGAACTCTTACGTGAGATTCAACTCTATTCCAGACAAACCAGCTTCGAACATCATCAGGCCGGGGTGCATTGCAAATATAGCCATTCATCAAATGCAGCGCTATCTCAATCCAGGCGTTACGCTTGTCCTTCTTAATGCCGCTTATAATACATTCCTGAACCACTTTGTGGATATTAAAGTCATCATCCGTAAGAGTTATCAGAGACCACTTAGCCAATTCAGACAGCAAATCACGGACATTTAATTTGCCCTTACGACCGCCGGATTTAAATTCGGCCCGCATCTCCCGGGGCAGCAACCAGGCCGCCTTGCTAATTCTCTCCGCTTGCGCTTCAAAAAGTGCCACAGGTATCGGCTCAGGGGAGAAAAAGCAGGCTAACCGCAGAATACTATACTCACCCGGACCGAGCAGCTTTTCAATCGTTTCAAAGGTCGCCAGGACCGCTGGAGGATTATTAATCAAATCTCCTCTGCGCAACGAAAGACCTTTCTTTCCGGATTTGTTAAAATCCTCTAAGAAATCACCGAATCCTATACGACAGCGATTAATGTAACAGGCAGCTTGCTCTAATGCCACAGGATATCCGCCAAGTTTATGAGCGACCTCGCCGGAAAATCCTGCATCATCACCCAGCATCTTCCGCTCACTTTCAGTTCTCTCCAGCAGATATGCGGCTGCATCTACCTCATTCAAGCCATTTATCTGCAAATTTGCAATCTCATCCGACCAGTCCGGCCAGCAGGAAGTTATAAGCACATGTCCGCCTGCCAGCCGTGAAAGCACCTCCTCAGACAATCGTTTGGCCATATCTTTCGAGTCCACATTATCGAGTATCAAAAGCCAATCCGTGTGCTTCTCAAGCTCCCGTAACACCGCTTCTATAATGACAGGCTGCTCCGGGATGTTGTGTTCCGGCAGATTCAACAAATGCTCATCTGCAAGGCCGGCTAAATGTTTATTTAGACTACCCTGAGCATCCGCGAGTACGAAAAATACTCCCCAGTATCTCCCCGCTTCGAGTGCCCGCCAGCCGTATTCCACTGCCAGCCGCGTCTTCCCCACGCCACCAGCTTTATAGACCTCTTCGGCCTGAGTTATTGTCAACGCTCTTCCAGCCTCAAGCTCATAACGCAGTTTCTCCACCACATTCTCCCGCCCTTTGAACAACTTACCTATCGATGGATAGGGAAGATTGTGTACAAACATACCCGAAACATCCATATGCTCAACAGCACTTGCCAATCTTTCAGAAATTACCGCATTTTCAGGGTCTTCCAGGAGTGCCACGATTTTGCCCATCTCAACTCTTACTTCTTTCCTAAGAGTAACCTCCTTTTCCAGTTCGCCTATAATATCAACGAACCTGACATCTTGCCCTTTAAGTTTATCCCAAACTCCTAACAAAGCCGTATGCAATTTCGCTGTCTCTTCTTTGGACGCTTCACCGGTAAGAGTTCTGCGAATCACCTGCTCCAGGAGTGCCCCCCCAAGCGGAATGGATTCAATCGCTCCTCTCGACAACTTTTTCATGAAGTTCCTGATAATGACAGGACCTTTACTATCCGTCATGCGCTGTTCTTCCCTTTTTCGAGAATTAGTGTAATCTATCACCCCACTGTGCAAATTATAGTTTATCCGAGTATTGCTTCAAGGTTTGTTTTTTTAATTATCTCGAGAAATTGCCAATCCACAATGCAAAGTGTTTCCAGTGGTCTGAAGTCCATCCGAAGAAACAATATCGCAAATTTCAAATTAGAGGCGGTTTCAATAATATTCACTTCTTGACGTCACGACATCGACGATATAAAATCACACTCGGTCATTTTGCCAACATCAGGGACACTGGAAAAAAACGAAATATGTAAAATAAATAAATTATAAATTTTGAATTTTTCTATAATGTTTTGCGTCTTAATAGTAGAATTGCTCAATTGATGTCATAGATTTTCACTACTGATTTCACGAAGCTGGCAAGATAAATTTGTTCATGGGTATTTAACTATGGATTGTCCGGTTTGCAAAAATGCGATGATTACCCTCGAACTTCAGGAGGTCGAAATCGACTACTGCACCGACTGCGGCGGCATCTGGCTCGACGCCGGTGAGCTTGAACTCCTGCTCGGTGAGCCGGAAAAGGCGGCACAGTTACTCAACTCATTCAAAATCGATTCCAGTACCGTCGAAAAAACAAGGAAATGTCCCATTTGCAGCAAAAAAATGCAAAAGGTTATCGTCGGCTCTTCAAAGCCCACCCTGCTCATCGACAAATGCCGCAAAGCCGATGGCCTTTGGCTCGATAAAGGCGAGTTGCAGGATATCTTCGAAAGAGCACATTTAGACAAAGACAATAAAATTCAAAAACTCTTAACCGATATGTTTGGACATGGTCAGACGGATTAAATCTGAGGAAAAAACTGTGAAAGGACCCGCATCACAACTGGTTTGCATCTTATTGCTCGCTTGCATTGTCTCAAGCGTCCCGGCGGTATCCGAAGAATTAACGTCACCTGAGCAACTGCACAATACAGACGTCTTCGTCAGCGGCCAGGACGTATATCACACCTATCGCATCCCCGCCCTTCTGACAACTAAAAAAGGAACCCTGCTGGCATTTTGCGAAGGACGTAAAGCGACCAGGTCAGATACCGGTAACATCGACTTGCTTGTCAAACGCTCCGCCGATAATGGAAAGACCTGGAGCAGCCGGCAGGTCGTCTGGGATGATAGAGAAAATACCTGCGGCAATCCCTGTCCCGTCGTGGATCAGCAGACCGGCACTATCTGGCTTCTGATGACCTGGAACCGAGGCGATGACCACGAGAGCGCAATTAAAAAAAACACAGGCAGGGACACACGCCGTGTCTGGGTGAGCCGAAGTAATAACGACGGCCTGACATGGTCGAAGCCCATCGAGATAACCGCAACTGCCAAACGGCCCGAATGGCGATGGTACGCCACCGGCCCGGGCGTGGGTATCCAGTTGCAAAAAGGCCCATGGAAAGGACGAATGGTCATACCCTGCGACCATAGCATCGTCTCCGCGGATGACCCGGATGGATACAATTCACACGTAATTATCAGCGACGACCACGGCAAATCATGGTATATCGGGGGTGTTATCAGTCCAAAAGTCAATGAATGCCAGATAGTCGAGCTGGACAACGGCACCTTGATGATTAACATGCGAAACTACGACCGTTCTAAAACCACGCGGGCCATCGCTGCCAGTGCCGACGGCGGTATCACCTTCTCGAAAGTTACTCATGACCCTGTTCTGGTCGAACCAATCTGTCAGGCAAGTTTCCTGCGATATACCCTTAGTTCGAAGCATGACAGGAACCGCCTGCTGTTTTCCAATCCGGCTCACGCCCAAAGAGGTGACAGACGAGACATGACAGTCCGCCTGAGCTATGATGAGGGCAGGTCATGGCCGGTCTCGAAGCTGATTTATGCCGGCCCCTCAGCATATTCCTGCCTGACGATACTTCCGGATGGTAACATCGCATGCTTATACGAGGCCGGCAGAAAAAGTCCGTATGAGAAAATTATCTTTACCAGCTTTACTCTTGACTGGCTCACAGGCGGACTGGAAAATACTGGAAACTCAAAAAAGAAATTGAGTATAATACCGAGGTAAAAAAAACAACAAAACACATTTAGTGAAAGGAGAAAATTATGGGAACTATGAGCTATGTATTAATCGGTGTCGCTGCTGTTGTTATTGTCATAGCGTTAATAATGAAGAAATTGAAATCATAAAACAGGCGAAGTACCTTCAATAAAAGGAGAAAACCTATGTCAGCCATGCTCGTTATTCTTATCCTGGTCTTGCTTGGTGGTCCGGCCTTGTTCATTATTTTTGCCATTGGCATCTACAACGCTTTAATTCGCCTGCGAAATCAGGTCGAAAATGCCTGGTCTCAGATTGACGTCCAGCTAAAACGCCGGCACGATTTGATTCCCAATCTTGTCGAAACCGCAAAAGGCTATATGAAGCACGAGCGCGACACTTTTGAGGCCATTACAAATGCAAGAAGCAAGGCTATGGGAGCCAACACAGTCAGCGACGCCTCAAAAGCCGAAGGTGCTCTCGGCGAAGCCCTCAGCAAATTCATGCTGGTCGTTGAGAATTATCCCGACTTAAAGGCAAATCAGAATTTCCTGTCACTTCAGGAAGAGCTGACCAGCACCGAGAACAAAATCTCTTTTGCCAGGCAAAGCTACAACGACCAGGTCTTGTTCTACAACAACAAGATTCAGATGTTCCCGTCGAACATCGTCGCTGGTATGTTCAAGTTTGTCAAACGTGATTTCTTCGAGATTGAAATTGCCGCCGAGCGCGAAGTCCCGAAGGTAAGCTTTTAATAATTATTAAGATTTGTATTAGTAAATAGAATTTTTCAGCGGCACCCCAAAGATTGTTTAGGGCGTCGGTAAGAAGTATTGCGCCCTCAAACTTGTTTGTAAGTGTCATTAGGACTATAAATCGAAAACTATGTGGGAACTTATTAGAGCCAACAAGAGAAGCTCCATCGTTTTGATGGTGTTAATGGCCGTTGTCCTGATGCTCCTGGGCTTTGTCATTGGTATGGCTTTCTTCGGCGCCGAAGGTGGTTTTTTCGGCCTGATAATTGCTACCGCAATCTGGCTCGTGCTCACTTTAATAAGTTTTTCGAGCGGCGACCAAATCCTTCTGGCAGCAAGCAAAGCCAAACCGGTCACACACGATGTTCACCCTCAGCTATTCAATATAGTCGAAGAAATGAAAATCGCCGCCGGCCTGCCTGCAATGCCTAAAATTTATATCATAAACGACCCCGCCCCCAACGCCTTTGCGACCGGCCGAAGCCCGAAATCCGCATCGGTCGCCGTAACAGCAGGTCTTTTAGGCCGGCTCAATAGAGACGAGCTTCAGGGCGTTATCGCGCATGAGATTAGCCATATCGTCCATCGCGATATCCTTTTTATAACACTCGCCGGCATAATGCTCGGCTCAATTGTTTTACTATCACAGGTCTTTCTGCGAGGCATGTTTTACAGCTCTATGGGCTCGCGACGAAGATATTCATCAGGCGGCAAAGGTGGGGGGCAGGCACAGCTTGTTATGATGATAGTGGCGATAGTCGCCGCAATCTTAGCGCCGATAATGGCATACTTGTTATACTTTGCACTATCGAGAAGACGTGAATATCTCGCCGATGCCGGCGGCGCCAGGTTAACCCGCTATCCCGAAGGCCTCGCCAGCGCGCTGGAGAAAATTGCCAATGACCCCTCGCCCCAATTAGCTTCTGTCAACAAAGTTACAGCACCGATGTACATCGCCAATCCTTTCAAAAAGAAAAAGCAGAGGAAATTATCCGACCTGACAAGCACACATCCGCCGATTTCCGAAAGGGTTAAGATTCTGAGAAATATGTCACAGGGTGCTTCTTTCAAAGACTACTCGGATGCATTTACAAACATAACCCACAAAAAAACAGTCGTCCCCGTTGCCGCCCTGACCAAGGAAGATATTGCCTTGCGAGAAGCTGATGTTAGAGCCAAAAAAGAGCAGCGAACAGAAAACCAGATGCGACAGGTCGGCGATATTATGCGAAGGGTAAATCAATTTATATTCTTGACCTGCGCATGCGGCTTAAAACTGAAAATCCCACCGAATTTCAAATCCAAAAAGGTAGATTGCCCACGCTGCCGAAAAACGCTCGATCTGCCCTCATAATAAATAAACAACCAGAAACTCACTAAAGCATTTCCAGGCCGACTCTTAAAATATACTTCGTATAATCAGCAGTAAACCAAGAATTGCAAAAGGAATACCAACAGGCGCACCGGCAACCGTCATAGTAAAAGCAATTCCCAGAATCATCAATCCCACTCCCAATATCCCTGCCAATACACGACCGGTTATATTCAGTATAAGGGCTAATAAATTCCATACCGCCACAAAAGGCCACAAAAACCACGGCGATGTTCTTTTAGTTACCATAACTTTTCTCCATTTAGCCCCAACCGTTTTTCCAACAAAGCTAATCTGATTTTCCAGAATATAAAAGCTCTGCCATCTATGAAACGTAACCGAAAACTTGTCACAAAAAACTAAAAATCGGCACTCTCTCCGGCATCTAAAATCTTCACCTCACACGCTGCTGACTCGGCGAACTGCTCGGCATCATTTCGCCCGCCAATAATGTCACCCCAGTGATAGGGTATAGCCAGCTTCGGCTTTATATGCATAGTTGCCTCAGCCGCCTCCTCCGAGTTCATTGTGTATGTGCCGCCCACAGGCAGCAGCGCCACATCGATATCTTTAAGGGCCTTCATCTCCTCTGTCAGGTCGGTATCGCCTGCGTAATAAATCCGCTTGGACCCAATCTCGATAACAAAGCCGACCCAGTTGCTCGCTTTAGGATGAAATTGTTTATCAGGATTGTACGCAGCCACACCTTTTAACCAAATACCTTCCAATGCGACCGTAAGCCCGGGCAGAATTGCCTCTCCTGCTTTCGCTTTTGCGATGACATCAGCCGAAGCTATTAGTTTCGTATCCGGCCCGCTAACCATGGCAATATCTTCCGGCGAGTAATGGTCATAGTGGCTGTGACTGACAAGCACCAGCGTCGCATCGCTTACCGACTCCTTCAATTTCCACGGGTCAACATATATGACCTTATCTTCATAGCAAATCCTGAAGCTCGCATGACCCAGCCATTGTATTGTTATACCCATAACGGCCTCCTTTTTCATTTGTTCTTCTGTCGTCTTCGTCGTTTCTGCATCCACATCCTCTTTCCTGCATCCACAAACAGCCAATCCAAACATAACAATTAAGACCCATACTCTTAAATTTCGCATCTTTGCCTCTCTGCCAATAAATCCATAAAACAAAAAGTCACCTCAAGGCCAAATGAAAGGCCATCTTCTGCCAAGAAGACCACCGAACATCCGGCACGCTTCCGCTCTAAGTCCGGCCTTCTCAGACTCTCCAGCCATAGGAGTATCAGCCACAAGCTTCTGGATATACGCATCTCTTTCTTCGCCACTCATATGATGTTCTCTTATCTCTCGCAGCTCTCCGCTATCAAGGAAAAATCCTCCACACCCGTAGCATTCATCCACATTAACTTCTTTGGCACTCCTGTACTTGTGTGCATGCATTACTATTCCGCACTTCGGGCACTTTAACGGCCCGTGCCCGGCATCATTGACCCGTGGACTTTTCAATGCTTCATCGAGAGCTTTTCCGGCACCCTTGTGACTTGTATCCAGCTCTTTCAGCTCGCCCCAGTCAAACCATATCCCTTTGCATCCACTCTTGCACACATCAACCAGAACATTACCAAAACTTTCCGCCTCCATCTTTTTGCCACATGCCGGGCAATCCATATCTGACCTCACATTCTAATTCCCTGACATTAAACATCCGATTCTCAGATAGTACAATATCAAAGAATCACTTGCGCGGAAACTAAAATATTTTGAATTATTTCGCTTTAACAACCAGCAAAACACGCTGTTGAAAACGTCTGAAAGTTGTCATTCTTAATGAAGGACAAAGAAATGAAATCGAAGGAATCGTTATCTAAAATAACCGATAAAAAAGGCCCCATCATCCTGTGGGGCCGTATCTTTTACTTCCGGATTCAACTCAGCAGGGACGTACATTCGTTGCTTCGGGACCTTTTTGACCCTCGGCAACCTCGAACTCTACTTCCTGGCCGTCTGATAAAGACCGGAATCCCTCTGCCGCGATGTTGGAGTGGTGAACAAACAAATCCTTACCACCGTCGTCGGGAACGATAAAACCAAAACCCTTCCGCTCATTGAACCACTTTACCTTACCTTTATCCACAATGTTCTCCTTAGGCTCTTTTTTTGAACCTGAAATATAAACTCCCTCGTTTTTTTCCGGGAGTACCATCCGAGGGACAGTAAAGATACTCCTTTTAACACAAAGACGACGGTACTGAATGGACCGCCGTATGTCAACAAAATTAGTCCGAAAAAAACCGAACTTAAACCCTTCGCTTTTACAATTTGCGCAGAGTTTGAAAACAGCATTTCACACTAATCACCTTTGCCGGGACAGTGTGAAACGCTGAATATCGAACAAACAGAACTTAAAGTCTTAACTTTTAAGGCAATCCTGGATAAAACAGCAGCCAGTATAGTCACAATGACCTCCTGACGTTCCAAAACACGGTGAGTACCCTTCAGCCACCTGTATAGCATGTATAAGTTCGGGCTTCTTCATTTTACCAGGATCTATCCCGAGGTATTGAGCCTTCATTTTTATTTCGGGCACACTCATACGTTTGCTTTTACCGGCGGTGGGCTTCTTTGCAATATGTTTCTTTGTAACTGGTTTATTGGCGACTTTTGTAGCTGGCATTCCTTATCTCCTTTTCATTTTTCCAGGTGACAATACACCTCATATAATTCTCGCTTAATGACATCCCAAAACTCTTCAATTTCTTCCTTGTAATACCACCGGCTTAGTATGCTGATTCTCTAATATTTCCAACTAAAGTATCCGGCTCATATATTTCGACCATTTACATAGGCGCCCACAAAAAATGTGTCCAAAAAGTGTATTTTTTGTCAGTTTCTGCGAATTTAGCTGAATTACCACAAATTGTTGCTTATTTTCAACCAATTATTACCTTTGGCCGGTTATTGCCTCCCCCTCATCACGCTATTCGTCTTATTTCTTAAATATTCATTATGAAGTGTCATCTTTCGATGAAACCCTACTCACGAATTTCCCATATTACCTGTCATGATTTCTCTAAAGTCCCATATCAGCCATAATACCAACCTTACAAATCCCCATCTTGAGCCTTATTTGGAGCTATCATTCACCCCCTGCTCGCCGGCCATATCAGCTTAATTTCTCTTTCAGAAAATAACCTCTTACTGTTATTTTGACAGGTTTTTAGGTTGTGCTGACGTCAAAAGTAGGGTAAAAATTTAGTATATAAAAGTGGCTTTTCCACTTATCAGAAGTATCTGCTACTTTTGTCCGAATCATTTTAGGACTTTAGTGGAGATACAAAATTTAAGGGGGCCTCTAAAAATTGCTTTTGTCACGAGAACGTGCGAAATTTTCTCCGGCAAGGCGGAAGGTCAAAATCGCCGCAGGCATAGCCAAAGCTATGTCGAGGACGCATTTTGGCCCGACAACGCCGCCGGAGAAGATTGCAGCCGTTTGCAGTAAAAATGAATTTTTAGAGGTTCCCTTAAGCCCCGAAAACAGCAGAGCCTTCTTGTTATGAAAGGAACTCAAAAATGTTAAAAATAGGAATGATTGGAGCTGGTTTTGTGGCCGGTTTCCACGAAAGATCTTTGTGCTCGGTCCGTGGTGCCGAATTAGCCGGAGTTTGCGCACCAAAGGGTGCTGAAGACCTCGCAAAACGCGCTCAGGAAGATGGCTTGGGCGACACTCGTGTTTTCAAGGATGTTGCGCAACTTTGTGACGCTGTGGACGTGGTCTGTATCTTTGCCCCGAACTTTGTCCATCTCGAAATCATGCGAAACATAGCCAAGGCGGTAGAAGGTGGCACAGAAATCAAGGGAATCATTTGCGAAAAACCTCTGGCCAGAAACCTCCAGGAAGCTGACGTAATGGCAAGAATGGCCAAGGCGCTTGGCGTGCCAACAGCTTACTTTGAAAACCAGCTTCACATGCCCTCTGTAGTTGAGGCTCGGCGGCAGCTTGCAGCAGTGGAACAAAATATGGGTGCCGTGCATCTGGCCCGAAGCGCAGAAGAGCACGGCGGACCACACGAACCATGGTTCTGGGACCCAACAACTCAGGGAGGCGGTGTCTGCTGCGATATGGGCTGCCACAGCATAGCCGTCGGTATGTATATGCTGACGCCGGGCGGCAAAAACCCCGGCTATCTCACCCCTGTTTCAGCTACCGCTAATATGGCTCTGCTAAAGTGGGGTAAAGAACCGTGGATTAACCAACTGAAGCAAAGAGGCGTAGATTACACAGCCACGCCCGCCGAGGACTATTCAAACGTTACCATAGAGTTCAAAGACCCCGAGACCGGAGTCTGCGGCATATCACAAGCCACAAACTCCTGGATGTATGATGCACCCGGCCTGAGACTACTTATGGAGGCCTTCGGTCCGGGTTATTCCTACACCGTCAACTCACTGCAGTCACCTGCAGGTCTGTTTATCAGCGACGCCGCAGCCACTGCCGTAGCGGACAGTGAGCTTGCCCTCGAAAAATCTCAGGCCAGCCGTGGAGCTTTGCTGCTTCATCACAATGAGCCGGATTTATATGGTTATATAGCGGAATGGCGGGATGCATTATCAGCTTTTGAACAGGGGAAAAATGGTATGCTCGATTTCGAATACGGCAGGCTGATTACTTTGCTCGTTATGGCAGGATACATGGCACACGAAAAGAAGACAACTATCGACCTGACCGATCCGGCCGTCCTCCAATCTCTGGAAAGTTACGTTCCCCTGATCCAACAGGGCAAAGGCAAAGAAGTCCTTCTCGGTGCCTGAATCTGTAAAACCGTCGGTCCCGATTAAATACAACTCGGACTTTAAGGAGTAGGTAAAATTTTCAACCGAAAAATCATTACTTTCGTTTGCCTGGCTATGCCGCTTATGTTCCTTCTATCGGATGTGGCTTTAGCTGAAAACTGGCCCGGCTGGCGAGGGCCGCGGGGAGATGGAACAAGCAATGAAAAAAATGTACCCGTCAAATGGAGCCCAACACAGAACGTCCTCTGGAAAACTCCTGTCCCCGGCAAGGGACATGCTTCACCGATTGTCTGGGAAAACCATATCTTTGTTGTAACCGCCTCTGAAGAACAAAAGCAGCGCATACTACTATGCCTGGACCGCAAAGACGGCAAAATACTCTGGCAGCGTGTAGTCCTTGAAGCTCCCCTGGAGCGGATTAATCGCCTCAACAGCTATGCATCGTCAACGCCCGCGACAGATGGCGAGAGGGTATATGTAAGTTTTCTCGATAACGACAAGATGTTCATAGCAGCATATGACTTTGAAGGTAACAACCTCTGGGAGGTCCGCCCCGGTGCGTTTGCAAGTATGCACGGATATTGTTCCAGCCCGGTCATCTATAAAGACAAGCTCATCGTCAATGGAGACCACGACGGGTCCTCATATATCGTCGCCCTGGATCGCACAACTGGAAAAACCATTTGGAAGACTCCCCGCCCCAACAAAACACGAAGCTACTGCACCCCGATTATCCGGCGAATTGGCCAACGTAACCAGATGATTCTGTCAGGAACCATGTGCGTGGCCAGTTACGACCCCGACACAGGCAAGCAGCACTGGATCATTGACGGGCCGACCGAACAGTTCGTTGCATCGATAGTCTATAACGGGGAGTTGCTGTTTATGACATGCGGTTTTCCCAAACACTTTATACAGGCGATTCGCCCGGACGGACATGGCAACGTAACCGATACGCATGTCCTTTGGCAGAAGGACAAGGACTGTTCATACGTGCCAAGTCCGATTGCCTTTGGTCCGTACTTTCTAATCGTCTCCGATCCCGGAATTGCAACATGCTTCGAGGCAAAGACCGGAAAAAGTCTCTGGCGGGAAAAATTGGGGCGACACAATAGTGCTTCTCTGGTATCGGCTGACGGTTTGGTGTACTTCCTGTCCGACGAAGGTGCTATGACGGTCGTCAAACCAGGGCAGGAGCTTGATATCGTTGCTCGCAATGAGTTGGGAGAAAATACCTACGCCTCACCGGCTATCAGCAATGGTCAGTTTTTCATAAGAGCAGATAAACACCTTTATTGCATCGGCACCGGCAAAAATTGATATTCTTCCTCTTATTACTTGCAAAAGCATAACTCAAAAAGTAGAATAATAGTGCAAACTTGATAATATCGATGAGCATCCGGCCGCAAATAGAATTTTAGTGAGGAGTCATTACGATGCAAAAAAAAGGATTCACACTAATTGAGCTGTTGGTCGTAATCGCCATTATTGCCGTGCTTATGGCAATCCTCATGCCCGCCCTTAATAAGGCCAGAGAACAGGGGCAGCGGATAGTTTGTAAATCGAACCTGAAGAATTACACACTTGCGACGCAGATGTACGCCGATGACAATGACGACAGATTTTGTCGGCCCGAAAGTTGTTACTTTTCACAGACAGCAGCCTATCCCGTGGAGGCGGGACTCAGCAGCCCCATCCACCTTCGCTGGTGCAATGGCGACCTGTACCTCAAAGACCATCCGGAATATGCCAGTACATTCTTTCCCTATTTACAAAATGTTAAAGCCTTCATCTGCCCGACTTTTAAACGCATAGCTGTAAGAGCTTCCCAGGACCACTTTTACCAGGCCGATGCCGGCAACCTCAGAAACTACAAACCCTGGTATAATTATACCATGAACGCATATCTGGGCAGTACAAACACCGGCGTCAAGAATTCGGCCGTAAAAAAGCTCTCTGAAGTTAAGCACCTTGCGGAAACTTTTTGCTTTACCGAGGAAAGTGCTTTGGTCGATACACGGTACAACGTCTCCGGCCTGAACGATACCTACATGATTCCAGGCGATGACTCCATGATACAAAGCTGGCTAAACCAAACCGGAAGCTACAGGCTCATTCAACCCGGCCCGGAAGGCGTCGGAGCATTCTGGGACGTCATTGGCGGCTTTCATTATGCCCCCTCACAAGACCCATTGGGAGGCAAGGGTAACTGCGCATTCCTCGACGGCCATGTTGACGCCCACCCGCGTGCAGAGACATTTCCTCTGGCATGGCCGAATTGATTCAGCGATTTCTCTCCAGAAGCGCTTTGACAAACTGCCTAAAAACCTACAAAATTACACCAGACAAAATCCTGTAAAATCATTTGTGAAGGAAACACTATGAAAGACACGTTTCTTAACAGACGCAACTTTATGAAAATGATGGGACTGGGAGCAGCTTCGATGCTCGTTCCGGCTTGTAACGTAACAACTCCACAACCTAAGAAAAAGCCTAATTTCGTTTTTTTCCTCGTTGACGATTTAGGCTGGAAGGACCTTGTCTGTTACGGAAGCAGCTTTTACGAAACGCCCAACATTGACAAACTCGCAAGTGGCAGCATGCGATTTACTAACGCATACGCCGCCTGTCCGGTCTGCTCACCGACACGGGCAAGTATAATGTCCGGTAAATACCCTGCGAGGTTGAACCTGACAGATTATCTCAAAGGCGGACGCCGGGGAAAATTGAATCCCGCTGATTACCTCGACCAGATGCCGCTGGAAGAAGTTACAATCGCCGAGACATTGAAAGAAGCCGGCTACGCAACCTTCTTCGCAGGAAAATGGCACCTCGGACAGGAAGGCTTCTGGCCGGAAAATCAGGGCTTTGACATCAATAAAGGCGGCATCGATAGAGGTGGACCTTACGGCGGCAAAAGGTATTTCTCACCCTATGGTAATCCACGCCTAACGGACGGCCCGGATGGCGAGCATCTGCCGGACAGACTGGCATCGGAAACCGCCGCATTTATCAAAGACCATCGGAACAAACCATTTCTCGCATATCTTTCGTTCTATTCGGTTCATACACCACTAATGGCCCGGCCGGACCTCGAGAATAAATACAAACAGAAAGCAACAACCGCACCGGATTCAGCCTGGGGACAGGAGGGAAGTCGAAAGGTTCGGTTAGTCCAAAACCACGCCGTTTACGCCGGTATGATAGAAGCAATGGATCAGGCCGTAGGCAAAGTCCTCAACGCCCTGGATCAGCAGAATCTGGCGGATGAAACTGTAGTCATGTTTATGTCAGACAACGGCGGATTAAGCACATCTGAAGGCCATCCAACATCTAACCTGCCGCTGCGGGCAGGCAAGGGTTGGCTGTACGAAGGCGGAATCCGCGAGCCGATGATGATAAAGTGGCCCGGCGTAACCAGGCCCGGCAGCGTATGCAGTGAAACTGTAATCAGTACCGATTTCTACCCAACGATGCTTGAGATGGCATCTCTTCCATCCAAACCAAAACAGCATATCGACGGCGTAAGCATGGTACCTCTGCTCAAAGGCAAAAAATCCCTGCCCCGCAAAGCCCTATTCTGGCACTACCCTCATTACGGTAATCAGGGCGGCAGTCCGGGCGGCGCTGTGAGGGCCGGAGATTATAAGCTGATTGAATTTTACGAAGATAATCACCTGGAACTATACAACATTAAAAAAGATATTGGTGAGAAGAATAATCTCGCTGATAAGATGCCCGGAAAAGCAGCCGAACTGCACAAAATGCTCACAGACTGGCGAAAAGAAGTGGATGCACAAATGCCCACACCAAATCCAGACTATAAAGCCTGATTATAATCCGGGCGATGGTGCAGAGGCAATCCAGTTGTCAGAGTCATTACCGTAATCGGATGAGACCTTGCGAGTAAGTGACTCACCGCCACCATTTGGGGCTGTCGGCCAGTGGTCAACTCCATCGGGGGAATTCTCAGGATGAACACCATCGCTGTAAGTGACTCTGTCAACACGAATGTAACCAAGTGTGCCGGACTCGTCCACGTCACCGGGCATCGAAAGCTCCAGTCTCTCGCCGGCATTGTTCAAACTGCCATTGTAAGGACCAAGAATCTTCTCAACAGGGACAGCCGGATACCGCCAGGAAAATGCCTCCGGATTCTTAACCATCAGCAAATATCCACCGGCAGGTATCGTAACAGGCACATCAGCCGGGAAAGTAAAGTCAATACCGTCGGTGAACTTCCACGGCCGAGCAGTCTCAAAATGATATAAAGAGACAGGTTCATTGCTGATGTTGTGAAGCTCAATATATTCGTACTGGTCATTCGTATATGAACCGCCAACCGGCCAGGATGGATTATACATAATCTCGTTAATAACTATCGGGCCGACCTTCGGATAGGCATTAGCAAAGCCCGGAGTATTTTCAGACATCGGTACAAAGTTGTAGTTGCCGG
>JACKQG010000069.1_pt1 | contig 21172 bp, 14 predicted proteins | sample 8237621 | NCBI WGS metagenome assembly JACKQG01 (sample SAMN15677084, study PRJNA649215) | marine metagenome | biome: marine; feature: Black Sea; material: saline water; isolation source: suspended particulate matter (SPM) from the Black Sea western gyre | collected 2013-06-09/2013-06-10 | depth... | reverse complement strand
CTAAAATTGTATATTTTTGTCATGATTCCTTCTTATTAACATCCTTGAAATTATGGATGAAACCCCTTTGATTTAAAATAATAAAAAGCCCTACTTCGATTTATTGAGGCAGGGCTTTTGTTTGTGGAGAGTAACTATTGTTTAAAGTTTAAAAGCGTTTTTTGCGTTGATTCATTCCACCTCGCTTGGGCGGTTGATAGCGATCCTGGATTCGCCCCTTTACTTGTTGCTTCATATGGTCTTCAAACATCAACAGTTTCACCTGTTGATTTGGCGTCAGTATTTTTCCCGATTTTTTAATAAAATCAACACGTGCTTTACTTTTTTTCTGTTCCAAGGAATTTATTTTCGCCAATAGTTTATCAACGTCACTTTTCTTGATTTCTTTCCCTTTATTGGCTTTTTTTCCCATAGGTTTAAAAAGGGTCATTTCTTCTTTTCTAATTTTTTGGACCCCTTTCCTATACTGACGAATGGTGGGAAAAAATTTTTCCGCTTGCGCTTCTGTAAGCTCTAAGTGATCCGTCAGTTTCCAGACCATCATCATTTCCATACGTTCGCTGTATTGTCCGCCGGGACCGCCTGGTCTTCCGGGTTGAGCAGCTAGGGTGCCAACTGTTAAAAGAAGTAATAGTGTTATTGTTGTTTTTTTCATTGGATTCCTCCGTCGTTCATTGTTGCGACCGGTTCAAATTCTATTTCATCTAAAAATGCTAATGTTTCCCAGATATCATCGCTACTATCCACCAGGTATCCCGCTAAATCATAGACATATTCTTCTGTTGCTTCATCCATGACTTCTAAGGGAATCAGATCATTGGATGCATAAACTGCAGGATCATCCGTTAATTGATTGAGGGTCACAAAACCAAATACTGCCACAATTACTGCTGCCGTAATCCCATTGATAAAACCCATTTTTTTCATGTGACGTTTTTGACGTTCCCCATGTAATTTTGCTAAAAAGGAATCACCGTCAAGTGCTTCATAATTAGACTGGGATATTTGCTGAAATCGTTGTTCAATATTCATGATACATCCTGTAATTGATCTTTGAGTGCCTGAACCGCGTGGTGATAATTCACTTTGGCCGAATTTTCACTTATCCCCATTATTTTTGATATTTCTTTGTAAGGCATTTCTTGAGCAATACGCATGGTTACGACCATCCTTTGGCGGGAAGGGAGTTTAGCCACCCCATCCCATAATTCTTTTTTCCGCCATTCATCTTCATAGGTCGTATCCATGTAGCCCTGTTCCGGGGCTTGATCCAAGTGGAGCATATTGCGCCACTTGTTCCGCCGGAGATATGTATTGGACATATTGACATTGGCACGGAATAAGTATGTTTTAAATTCTGATTCAAATCGAAACTTTTTAAGTGCTTTAAACATTTTGATAAAAACATCTTGCGCCAGGTCTTCTGCCTCCACCTCATCTGCGGTGAATTTGATAAAAAACCCGTAGGTATCAGGAAGGTGGCGTTTAACCAGTTCATCGAATGATGCTGTATTTCCATCCTGAAATTCCTTGATTAGTTCGTGGTCTGTTTTCATTCATTTGCTAATTAGACGATGGAGAACTTAAAAAGTTAAAAATGTTATTCAAAAAAAAAAGGCTAATCAAATTATTGAATTAGCCCTTTTTCCTTTGAAAAAAATATTAGTTATTTCCGCCGCCGGGACCGCCTTTTCCATCCCTCCCTTTGTTTCCACAATGACGAGAATACTGCATACCAAGTGCTGTATAAATTTGGATGATTTCCATTTGGGTATCGTCAAACAGCGCTTCAATATCGGCATTTCTATTTTGGATCAATTCTATCAATCCATCTTTAATGGCTTGACGATCCATATTTTCTGCCTTGGCTTTCTCAAACAATGCCTTAGTCGCAGAAACATAGTCTTGATTGATAGATTCCAAATCCGATTCCTGGGTTTCACTCATTTTTAATGCGTTCACCATGGCATCATGGGCGGCTTGCTTCATTTCAGCTTGTTTAGCCTCCATCTGAGACTTCAATTCAGTTATTTTTTCTTTTTGTTCATCCGTAAGTATGGCTGCAATCTCAGCTTTCATGGCGGCCATGAGTGCTTCTAATTCGGCTTGAGCTGTTTCTTTGTCCATAGATCCATCACGAACTTGCTCCTGCACAGCTTTCATTTTTTCGCCGAATGAATCCATAATAGATTTGAGGGAATCTTTCTGGTCATCAGTCAAAAACCTAAAAACAGTTCTTAAATCGAATCCACCGCTATCCCCATGAGGACCACCGCGACCTTTTCCCCCATCCATACCGCTGCTGAAAAGATAAGGAACCGCATTGTCATCCATCCACTCTAGTAAGCGGTCTTTCTCTTCAGATGTTATTTTATTCTGCAGTTCCACAGCAACCTTCCAGAGAAATGCAGGATCACGGCGATGATTTTTCCCGTGACGATTCAACGCGTCATTCAACGCATTGATGCTCTTTTTACTGAGCCCCACATCTGTATTTAATCCTTCAGAAAACGCCTGCAGTTCAGGATCATCCACAAGAATAGTTTCATCTTTCATGAGTTTATCACAGCCAAAAACGGCAAATAATAAAATTGTCAGGGGTATTGTTAGTTTTTTCATTTGGTTTCCTTTTCCTCAATAATTTTGGTGAATTGCATATTTCGACACTCAAATATAGTAGAAGTTAAATATTATTATAAAAAAGAAAAAGGGCCATCCTGTTTTACCGGAACGACCCTGATTCTTGTTACCATTACTTGGAGAGCAATTTTATCCGCTATTTCCACCTCGACCATGACCACCGCGACGACCACCATTTCCCATTCCCTGGCCATTTCCGCCACCGCGATGCTTGTTCATTCTTAACTGCAGTGCTTTATGGATTTTAATAATTTCAAGTTGATCATCCGTAAATAATGCCTCCAATTTCGTTGAAGCATCTGTATGCATTTGTACCGCTGCTTCACGAAAGGCATCTATATCAATATCCCCATTGGATAATTGTTCACGTAAAGCTACCATTGCTGCTTTTGTGTCATCTTGTATATTTTCGAATTCGGTAATTTGTTCAGCAGTCATTGCCAGCACTTCATACATGACAGCTTTAGAAGAATCCATATAGGCTTCCATTTCTGCTTCACGATCTGCTTTCATTTGTTCAAGTTCTGCTTTTTGTTCATCGGTGAGCAATGCTTCCATTTCTGCCTGCATGGCTTCCCGAAGTGCCTGAATCTGGGCCCAAGCTTCATCCTGAGTAAGTGTACCTTCGTCTACCTGATCCTTGATCGCTTGAAACTTTTCTTGATAAGAATCTATAATTACTTTAAAGGCTTCTTTTTGTTCATCAGTCAGAATACTATATATTCCACCGGCAAAGTTATTTCCACCATGACCTTGACCCATGCCGCCGCCACCGTGCCTTCCACCACGACCTTGACCCATGCCGCCGCTGTTTCTTCCACCACGACCGCCCATCATTCCGCCGCCGCCTTGGCCCATATTGCCTTTTTGTCCGCCGAATAATGAAATATCACTTTCATCCATTTTTTCAAATAAACGAGCCTTTTCTTCTTCAGTTAATGTAGTTGCCAGTTCGCCGGCGACTTTCCATAAAAAGCCTGGTTCACGATGTTTTCCCCCGCGTCCATGGCGATTCAGAACATCATTTAATGCTTCCGTCGATGACTTACTGAGACCTAAGTCTGAAGCCAATTCGGATGAAAAGTCCTGGAGTTCCTGACTATCCAGATCAATTGCATTTTCCTTCAAAGGATTATCACATCCAATGGTTAGGAATAATAGTGTTGAAATTGGTAAGATAATGTTTTTCATTTTCTTGTTCCCTTTTTTTGTTTGATTGAAATGTTTGATTTGCCCTATTAGATGCAGGATTCATTCAAAAGTTAAAAAAATAGTTAATTTGGTTTTGCCCTAACCTCTTTTGATAATCGTACTTCTACTTTACGCTCAAAATCATAAACTGAAACTCGGTAGTAATAAGTTTTAGAATTATCGAGTCCTGTGTGAATATATGGAGATTGAATATTCCAAAATTCATTATCTTTGGAAATATTTTCTAATGTAATCCCTTGTTGATTGCTCCAGTAAAGTCCATGAACTAGTTTACTACCCACTGCCGGTGTCCATGATATAGTGATCTCTCCATTACCAGGAGTAGCAACAATATTGGTTGGCAAATTGCCTAAGGTTATAGATGTTGTATCTGCTGGCACATTTGAATCAGGAGAAGCACTTACTTCTGGTGAAAGAATAGAAACATTTCCTTCAGCATCTTCAACTTCCAAACGGTAATAGTAAGTGGAACCATTCGTAAGGTTAGTATCAACATGAAAAGCAATTTCGTCATCAGTCACGCCAAGTCTCAGATTAGCCATTACAGTTGACTCATTGGTAACACCTGACGTTGTGCTGATATAGAGGTTGTATTTAGTGAAAAATGGATTCGGAGGAAATGCCAATACATTTTGTTCATCTTGAGCAAAAATTGAAATATTTGGTGGTGTTAATAAAATAGCCGATGAAAAAGCTACCGCACGAAAATTACCAATTGTACCTTTACCAAAATTTGACACTGGATTATATGGAGTTTGAGAAGCTACACTTACAAAACCTTTTACAATTTTTTCGTACATATTGTAATAATCATATGTAATCTTGTCAATTTCTGCAGTGCGGTGCCGTATATGCTGATTTGGCAATGGATCTAATGTTACCGTAAATAATTTTAATCCTTCATTTGCATTTACAACACGATTATCATCTATTGCCCAATCTTGTCTGATATAATGAACTCCATTTGCCCACCATTCAAAAAGATAACGGTTACGAGTTGCAGAAGGATCATTAATGATCCACTCATCAGAATATTTACTTGAGCCGCCGCCTTTATCAGTTGATCCTATTTCATATACCCAAGCTCCTTGATAACCAGGAGGTGAGAACATGGTTGATTTAGCAGTATAGGTCTCAGAGCCTATAGTAATAGTCATTGTATAGGTTTCGCTCACTTTTCCTTTGATCTCATTTCCAAAATAAACACCATCCCATCCATAGACAAGTTCCTCGCTTGTGCCATTACTGGTATTTATGGATACAGATGCATTTTTTTCATAATGAATAGGCGTGTTAATGGATGCACCTATATCTTCTGAATAACTGATCTGGACCCATGCTATTTCATTTTCCTCTATTTCACCATTAATAACCAATATTTGTCCAATGTCTTCAACTGATATATTGATCGGGACTATTTCTTCATTAAATCCATCACAAGAAAAAAGAACGAAGATTAAGACTAGAAACAAATTTTTATAAATTTTCATAGTCTAAAACTCCACATTAATATTTATACTGGGCATAAAACCATACGTACTTTGACCAATCTGTTCAAACAACCTGTTTTGTCCCTGATTATAATTGATCGTATGGATATTTCGTCTATCATATACATTATATAAAGCCACATCAATAGTAGTTTTAAGACCCCGTGTCCATCTGATTAAAAAATTTGGGGAATATTTGATACCAAGATCGAGTCGGTGATAATCCGGTAAACGATACTTATTCCTACCCTCCCAATATGGAAATGGGATACCACTGATATGATAATATCCTTCTGGCAGGGTTACCGGTCGACCAGTTGAATACAAAAAAGTACTAGAAATGGATAAATCTTTAGTGATTTGAAAATTAGAAAGCATAGTAAGGCTATGCGTTTTGTCAAAACGATAGGGATACCACCGTCCTTGGTTTATTACATCAATCTGATAATCACTCTTTCCATAATTATAACTTAACCGCCCATTAAACCGTCCAGACGGTTTTTCAATGGACATCTCAAAACCATATGCTAACCCTTGTCCAGTCGCAACATATGCTTCAAGGTTATCAACTAAATAATTATGTAAACCATCTTCGAAGTCAGCAGCACCATTCAATATTTTATAATATGTTTCAGCAGAAACTTTTATTTCATTATTATTAAAATTGTGAAAATATCCCATAGCAAATTGGTCTGTGAGCATAGGCTTTATATTTTTTGTCGTCGGCATCCAAATATCATACCATTCAATTTCTGCACCTAAAGACATTAATCTTAGATATTGCGCATTGCGATTATAGGATAGTTTAAATGAGTTCTTTTCTGACAAAAGATAGGTCATCGCTAACCTAGGCTCTAAACTATTATAAGAAGACATAATATCTGTTTTACCAGGAAAGAACTCCGCTTCGATGGGTTCATTACTTACCTCATCATAAGTGAATCGATCTCCTGGACCTAATTGATGATAAAAAGAATTACGTAGCCCATAGTATAAAGAGACTCTGTCACTTATTTTTTGATCGTTTTCTATATAAAGCGCACTTTCAATACCCTGCATTCCAGGCATGAATTTCCCTGCATCCTCTTGTGTCGCATCTTCTAATGATCCGTGGTTATAGTCTTGATATTCAAATGTCAAACCAAATCGAACCTCATTATTAGGATTTGGAAAATATGAGAATTCCTGTTTGAAACTTTGTGTGCTTACTCCAGAGTGAAAATGATAAATCCCTGCTATATTAGCTGTGTAATACCGGCTATAGATCAGTGAAGTGTTTGATAACCATTTCGTTGCAAAACGGTTTTCCCAGCGAAGCAATGCTGCTCGATTGCCCCATTCCGTAAGTCCGATTGTCTCGGCGCTGTCCTGACCTACATAAAAAGAAAAATTTAGATTTTGCTTATCATTAATATGATAAATGGTTTTCCCATTGATATCAAACCAACTCTCATTAGGCGCAAAAAACCGAAAATCACTGCCACTATCGCTGCTACCTTTGCCACCACTACTTTTGCCTCCTCCACCTTTATCACTATTGATACGTCCACCCGTCGTACTTCCTTCATTGATGATATCATAGAGACTACCACCGCTGAGCCTTGTAGATCTCCCGGATAGAAATAATGAAAATTTGTCCTTAATAATTGGTGCCTCTAAAGAAAATTTTGATGTGATAAGGCCCGAACTTACACTCCCTTGAAATTGCTCTATATTTCCATCTCTCATTTGTACATCCAGGACCGACGCACCTCTTCCGCCAAAACGAGCCGGAACTCCACCTTTATAGACTGTTAATCCTTTAACTGCGTCAGAATTAAATACTGAGTACAAACCTTGCATATGTGAAGAGTAATAGATCGGCATACCATCCATTAGGATGAGGTTTTGATCAATCCCACTTCCCCGAACAATATACCCGCTACGCCCTTCTGCGATACTGGTAATACCCGGCAAGAGTTGAATCGTTTTCATAATGTCAGTTTCACCCATCACTACTGGGATCTGCTCAACCTGGCGAATACTAAGCCTTTCAACGCTAATCTCCGTTGATTTTACATTATGATCAGGTGCAATACCGGATACATCGATCCGACTCATGGATATGGGATCTGGTATAAGCGCAAAGTCCAATACAATATTTTCATTAAGCGCTATATCTCGCTGAATAGTGTTGTAGCCGATATAACTTACTTTCAGTATAAAATTACCTTTTGGTAGAGATAATAAATACTGACCTTCTGCATCAGATGCCGTACCGCGTTCAGATTGTATTTCAAATATATTAGCACCAGCCAAAGCCATGCCCGTTTTGCTATCGGTAATTTTGCCACTAATAGTGAACGTATCTTGTCCCATCAGGGAATAAATCAATAGAATAAAAGTCAGATACTTTAATTTCATAAAATTAGAAGATTTTTTTTTCTGCTTATTGTACAATTCATTCCTGACTTTTTTTTATCCATATTTTTATAGTACTTCTTTTTATCCATATTTCCAAACTTATAGTTTTTTATACGATTATTGTTTCACTAATTTTTCATATGCTCTATTCCAATAGAAACTTCAAAGCCAATCCCAGTCAGAATTCTGCCATTACCCATCCCCCGGCTCCATTGATGATTTTGGCGGGAGCAGGCACGGGGAAAACATCTACCCTATTGCATCGCATCCGTCACCTGGTTACTTCAAAAATAGTTGATCCAAAACAGGTGCTTTTACTTACCTTTACAGAAAAAGCCACTGCAGAAGCCAATCATACCATTCATCATATTCTTGGCAATGAGGCTGAATCAATTTTTGTGGGCACATTCCACAGTTTTTGCCACTCCATTATGCGTCGGTATGGTCCTGAAAACCGTATGGATGATGTGCTATGGCAGGAAAGCGATATTCTCTACTATCTCATTCATCATTTTGATGAAATGGATTTTATACAGTCCCGGGTATTCTCCGATAATCCCGTTAAAGCCATTCGGGATTCATTCATTCCTTTTTTCAACAGGGTTAGTGATGAACTGCTTTCCCCCGCTGATCTGGAAAATAAAATTCAGAATATGGAAGATACCCAGGATTGTTTTGAAGAAAATTTTCCCGGTATCCACCCAGAAAGCACACGCTTTGATGACGTAAGAAATCAGTTAAATGATTTAGTGAAAGCATATGCGTTTTTCCAAAAAGGTAAGGTCAAAAATAATGCCCTGGATTTTGGCGATATGATTTTCGGGTGTTACGAAGTTCTAAAAAACAACCCTTCCGTTCTTACTCAAGTTAGAAATGAATTCCGGCATATTTTTATCGATGAATATCAAGATAACAATTACGCTCTAAATAAAGTTGTGAATCTCATTGCAGAAAATAATCCCAGCATTACAGTAGTTGGTGACGAGGATCAATGCATTTATTCTTTTCGCGGTGCGAATTATTACAATATTTCGGATTTCCGAAATCGGTATAAAACCCATCCGAATTATGCAGAAATTCCCCTGGTGGAAAACCGAAGGTCAACTCAGAATATTCTTGACCTTGCCAATGCTACGATCAGCCATAACCCAGATCGTACTCCCAAAAATCTAAAATGCCTCCCCGATGCTAAGACAGGACCGAAACCACAATGGATTCAGATGAATAAAAAGGAAACATTAGAAGCTTTGCCGGATTTAGTCCATTCTTTAGTCCATAATGGAAAAACACTCTATGGGGATATCGCCATCATTTGCCGTGGGTGGGCAAATGTTAGAGATATGGCCCATGCCCTGCAAAAATCCGCCATTCCTGTTGACATACATATAGAGAAATTTTTTGATGTACCAATCGTAAAAAATGTTCTTGCATGGGGACACTTACTTTCTAAAGATGATCATGCCCAAATTGCATTATACCGGATACTGAGAGAACATTTAGGCGAAGCATGGACAAGTTCATTTTTTCAATCCATGGAAAAAACCACGATTGACGAAAAACTCGACCACCTGAAGTCACAAGTTAAAGATTCAAAAGAGATCACTTTTGTTATGCAATCATTCGAAACACTTCAGAAATTATTAGAAAAAAAATTAAAGGCAGACGAAATGGTTTGGGAAATATTAACTGCTTTGAAAAAATCTCAATTATTAACTTCAATGCGAATGGCGTATAGATATTCCCAAAGGCTTAACCTTGCTAATTCAGGTGAAATTTTAAATCTTGCAGAACAATTTGTAAACAAAGACCCAAATGCATCCTTCACTAATTGGCTCGATTTTATGGAAGTCATGGCTTTGGCTTCGAACCAGAACGCTGCTCAGCCGGAACTCAAAAAGGAGAATCTTGCTGTGCAAGTAATGACCATCCACCAGAGCAAAGGACTCCAGTTCCCCGTTGTGATAATGCCTTTTCTCTACAGTGGAAGTTTTCCTTCAAATCTGAAGAAACATCCAACCATTAACCGATTACCGACCTCCTGGATGGCTTGGGAGCAGAATGCAGATACTCCATTTCGAATCCTCCACGAACGGGAAGAACGGCGCGTATTTTATGTAGGTATCACCCGCGCAGAAACATATTTATATTTATACGGACCTACGAAAAGACAATCTCTTTTTACAAAAGAATTAGAAAACCTGAAACCACAGCCCATGGAGATTAAGACCATGAATGCACATGAAGAAAAAACAGTTTCACTGAGTGAAAGACGCCAAAGACTTTTGGCAGATTTGAACCGGGAAATCGCTGCCAATCAATTGGAAAATGCGCGAATAATTTTGGAAGAGATGGAACGAGATGATCTCCCCAAAGATTTAACCGATTCAGGTCAACCGAAAGATGTCTCTGGTATACTCCATCTGTCCTCTACCAAAATTGATACCTATAATTCCTGTCCGTTGAAATACAGGCTAAAATACATTGATAAGATCCCTGAAAGAAAAACGCGTGCTACTGGAGAGTTTGGTTCTATTATGCACAGCATATTGGAAGAATTTCACGGACTTGAAGTTGCAGACCAAACAGAGAAAGTGTTATTTGATCTTCTGGAAAAACACTGGCGTGAGGATTCTTTCGAATACCGACAGCGCGGGGAAGAATTTCGCAAGCAGGGAGAAGAATTATTATCCGACTATTTCCGGTTTATACAGGAAAATCCTCCTACTGTTTTGGGACGGGAAAAACCCTTTTCTTATACCATGAATAATATTAACGTAAAAATTTCAGGGAAGATTGATCGTATTGATCAAGATGGTGATTTGCTTGGTATTGTAGATTATAAAACAAGTAAAAAGAAGGAAAAATCCGAAAATAATTTGCAAATGGCATTGTATTCGGAAGCCATTTTACGTGATGCCGTCCCCGGTATCAATGGTAATCCGGGAAATGCAAGTTTACACTTTTTACGGTATGGGGATGATCCCTTGTCATCCCACCATTTCTCTGAGGATGATTTAGAAATAAGTCGGGAAAAAATTCGTGAAGTTGCAAACGGCATTCGAACTGGTTCCTTTGAAACAAAAAAAAGTAATTTTAATTGCCAGTACTGCGACTATAAAGATTTCATCTGCCCGGCTTGGGAAGATTAATTTTTTTCTGTTACAAATAACGAATGACATCTAAATTGGCGGACTTTGTTTCCATAATGAGGAGGTAATTGTGAAAAAATATATTTTAGTTCTAACATTCATCGGATTTGGTTTCGCTGAATCAATCACTGATAAAACCAAATCCATGGACAAAATGGATGGATATTTTAATCTATATTGGGAAAATAAAACAGGCAAACTATGGCTGGAAATTTCCGATTTTAACCAGGAATTTCTCTATGTGAATTCACTCATGGCGGGGATGGGCTCCAACGACGTAGGTCTGGATCGGGGTCAGTTAGGTAATGGAAGAATTGTATATTTTCATCGCGTCGGTCCGAAGGTGTTAATGATTCAGCCCAATTATTATTATCGTGCAGTCACCAATGATCCGGTGGAAAAAAAGTCCGTTGAAGATGGATTTGCAAAATCTACCCTTTGGGGATTTACTGTAGAAGCAGAAGAGGACATCCGTGTTTTAGTTGATGCCACAGACTTTTTTCTAAATGATGCCCATGGTATTGTATCAAGATTAAAAAACCAAAAAATGGGAAATTATAAGGTGGATAAAAGTCGATCAGCCATTCACCTCCCTGCCACCCTTAATTTTCCGAAAAATACTGAGGTGGAAGCACTCATGACTTATACGGGAACAAAACCGGGGAAATATGTAAGACAGGTCACCCCGACCCCCATTGCCATGACGGTTAGACTTCATCATTCATTTGTTGAACTTCCAGACGACAATTATACGCCAAGGAACCATGACCCTCGCGCAGGATATTTTCCCATGACCTTCCAGGACTATGCTGCCCCATTGGACGAATCCATTTATAAGCGGGTGATTACCCGCCATAGATTAAAAAAGAAAAATCCAAATGCCAAGGTGAGTGAAGCGGTTGCACCCATTATTTATTATATAGATCCTGGTGTCCCGGAGCCGGTGAAATCCGCCATGCTGGAAAGCGGTCGTTGGTGGAATCAGGCATTTGAAGCTATCGGTTTTAAAAATGCCTTTCAGGTTGAAGTGCTCCCCAAAGATGCCCATCCTATGGATACCCGCTATAACATGATTCATTGGGTACACCGTGCAACACGAGGCTGGTCTTACGGTGGTTCAATTGACGATCCGCGCACAGGCGAAATTATTAAAGGAAATGTATCACTTGGATCACTCAGACTCCGTCAGGATTACCTCATTGCTACGGGATTGTTGGCACCATATAATAATGGCACTGAAGTGCCGGATCATATGCGTGAATTAGCTTTGGCAAGAGTCCGCCAGCTCGTGGCACATGAGATTGGCCATACCATTGGATTGGCTCATAATTATATCGCCAGCACCGTTGGACGTGCGTCTGTTATGGATTATCCCCACCCAAAAGTCACCGTTAATGAAAAGGGTCAAATAGAATGGCAGGATGCTTATGGCATTGGTATCGGAGAATGGGATAAAATATCTGTGGCATATGGCTATCAGGATTTTCCAAATGACATTAATGAAAAGGAAGCATTAGAAGAAATCATTCAAGATGGTATCCGTCGCGGATACACATTTATTACCGATCAAGATGCAAGGCCACTCGGTTCTGCCCATCCCACGGCTCACCTTTGGGATAATGGAAAAGATCCAGTATCCGAACTTAAAAATCTCATGGAAGTGAGAAAAATTGCACTCAATAATTTTGGTGCAAATAATATTCGTATGGGTCAGCCATACAGTGATATTGAGGATGTTCTGGTACCGATTTATTTTCTCCATCGGTTTCAAATTGAAGGTGCGGCTAAAGTGGTAGGTGGATTGAATTTTACATATGCGCTTCGGGGTGATGGTCAAATGGTTACAGAATTCCTCGACCCAAAATTTCAAATGAAAGCATTAGATGGTCTTATTGGCACTCTTAAACCTGAGGCGTTAACATTAAATGAAACATTACTTCAACTCATCCCGCCTCGTGCATCTGGAAGAGGTCGGACCCGCGAATCATTTAAATCACGAACAGGGGTAACATTCGACGGAGTGAGTCTTGCTGAAACAGCAGCCAACCTCACCTGCAGGATGATCTTTCATCCCGAGCGGGCCACACGATTAGTGGAATACAATGCACGAAATTCCAAACAACCGGGACTTGAGAAAGTATTAAACCAGATAATTAAAGAAACAATAATAGAATCGGCCCCTGCCGGTTTAAGTGGCGAAATTAAGCGAAATGTAGATTTTGTTGTATTAGATCATCTATTAAGTTTGGCCATCAACAAAAAAGCCTCTCCCGGTGTTCAAGCCATAACCATGGCTCAAATTGAATCTTTAAATAACCAATTGAGTAAACGTAAGCGGATGAAATCCTCCAGAGATAAAGCACATTTCAATATGCTTCAACATCGAATCAAATCCTTTCTGGATGAACCGGATGAATTTGAACCCATAAAAGTGCCACAAGCACCACCTGGATCGCCCATTGGTGCAGAATTTGGTTGTACTTTTGAAAGCCCATATCTTAATAATTCTAATTAAAAGGACCTTATCATGAAACGTAAAATATTACTAACATTGGTCATCATTTCTTCTGCATTATTGGCCGATGGACTGGACATGAAAAAATTAAAAGCCATGAAAGCCCGGAGTATCGGGCCTGCAGGTATGAGTGGTCGGGTTACGGCTATTGATGTGGTATTATCCAATACAGATGTTATGTATGTGGGTACTGCCTCCGGCGGATTGTGGAAATCTGAAAGCGGCGGCGTAAAATGGGAACCCATATTTGATGACCAAAAAGCAGCCTCCATTGGCGATGTAACTGTAGATCCGACTAACCCCGATGTGATTTGGGTAGGAACCGGTGAAGGAAATCCGCGAAACAGTCAATCGGCTGGATTTGGTATCTATAAAAGTATTGATGGGGGAAAAACCTGGGACTTTAAAGGGTTAGGAGAAACACGAAATATCCATCGTGTTTTGGTTAATCCCAAAAATAGTGATGAAGTGTATGTTGGCGCCCAAGGACCCGCCTGGGGAGAGACCGAGCACCGTGGTGTTTTCAAGACATCCGATGGAGGTGATACATGGGAAAAGATTCTCTATATTGATGAAAAAACCGGCATTGGCGAATTGGTCATGGATCCTCGAAACCCCGATAAACTAATTGCCAATATGTGGCAGTTTAGACGGTGGCCATGGTTCTTCAAATCCGGTGGACCAAGTTCCGGGATGCATATCACTTTTGATGGGGGAAAATCCTGGAAAAAACGAACCGATAAAGATGGACTCCCTAAAGGTGATTTGGGACGAATGGGAATTGCAATCGCTCCCAGCAATCCGAAAATAATTTATGCCTTGGTTGAATCTAAAAAGAATGCACTTTATAAATCAGAGGATGGTGGTTTTAAGTGGAAAAAAGTGGCGGATAAAAAAATTGGAGGTCGCCCCTTTTACTATGCAGAAATCTATGTGGACCCTGTGAATGAAAATCGAATTTATAATCTTCACACATATGTGACAGTTTCCAATGATGGTGGAAAAACATTTGAGTCTCTCATGACAGCGTATGGTAAGCATGGTGTTCATCCGGACCATCACGCATTTTGGGGCCATCCCACCAATCCAAATTTTATTATTGAAGGGAATGATGGTGGATTGAACATTTCACTTGACCGCGGAAAAACATGGCGTTTTGTAGAGAATTTACCCGTGGCCCAATTTTACCATATTAATTATGATATGGATTGGCCTTACAACGTTTATGGCGGTATGCAGGATAATGGTTCTTGGCGCGGTCCCGCGTATATTTGGCGAGCCGGCGGTATAAGGAATGCCTATTGGGATGAATTAGCGTTTGGAGATGGATTTGATGTGGTTCCCCATCCTGGTAACTCCCGTTTTGGATATGCCATGAGTCAACAAGGGTACGTTGGCCGTTATGATTTGGTTACAGGGCATCAACAGTTAATCCGTCCTGTTCATCCTGATGGAAAAGAACTTCGATTTAATTGGAATTCTGCCATTGCTCAAGATCCATTTGACGATGATGCGATTTATTTCGGAAGTCAATTTGTTCATTACAGTACAGATCGCGGTGATAATTGGACTATTATATCTCCAGATTTAACCACCAATGATCCTGAAAAACAAAAACAGGATAAAAGCGGCGGTCTGACATTTGATGCCACCGGTGCAGAAAATTTCACAACTATTTTAGTCATTGAGCCCAGTACAATTGATCGGGATATTATTTGGGTTGGCACCGATGACGGAAATGTTCATGTGACTAAAGATGGGGGCGAAACTTGGAAAAAAGTTTCCAAGAAAATATTTGGCGCTCCCGCTGGTAGTTGGGTTCCCCAAATAAACGCTTCTGGTTATAATCCTGGCGAAGCGGTAGTTGTAATGAATAACTATCGAAGAAATGACTGGGAACCCTATATTTTCCGCACGACGAATTTTGGGAACTCCTGGAAGTCAGTCGCGGATAAAGATGATCTTTGGGGGTATGTCCTTAGTTATGTTCAAGACCCCATCGAACCGAAATTACAATTTATTGGTACTGAATTTGGTCTCTATGTATCGATTGATGGATCAAAGTCATGGACAAAATGGACAAATGGTTATCCCACTGTTTCAACCATGGATTTGAAAATTCATCCCCGCGAACATGATCTAATTATGGGAACATTTGGTCGAGCTGCATACATATTAGATGATATTCGTCCTCTCAGAGAAATGGCTACTTCAAAAAAGGATTTGTTGAAAAAATCACTCCATTTTTTCGAACCACCTACAGCAGTCTTATCCATTAATCGACAAGCATCCGGCACACGTTTTGAGGCCAATGCCATTTTCACTGGTGAAAATAGAAAACGGGGCGCCATGCTTTCTTTTGTATTTAATCCATCTAAGAAAAAGGATGTTAAAAAGAAGGATGGTGCGGACAATGACAAAAAGAAAAATGGACCCAAGAAAAAAGATAAAGTCAAAATGGAAGTGTTGAATGATAAGGATAATATCATCCGAACAGTAAAATATGATGTAGAGCCAGGTTTTAATAGAATCTATTGGGATTTACGTCGGAAAGGTGTTCGATCTCCTAATGCTAAAAAGCCAACTAAGCCCGATGCCAAAGAACCGGGTGGTCCTGCTGTACTCCCCGGTGAATACACGATTCGCCTTTCAAATGGAGAAAAATCCGTTATCCAGACAGTGAATGTCATGACGGATCCAAGGGTAGGAATTGATGTGCGAAACATCAAACAGTTACAACCGATTTATGATCAGCAAATGGAAATAACTTCTCGGGTAACTGAGGCAATGGATCGAATCCGCGATTCAAAAAATACAGTCGATTCCATTAATAAATTGCTGGATGTAAAAAAGAATGCTTCCCACAAAGCATTGAAAAAACAGGGTAAAACCATGACCGACAGCCTGAAAGTATTGGAAGAATTAATTGTGAATCCAAAAGGCTTACAAGGCATTGTCAGATCACCCAACATTTTGAGTGCCACCATTCGGTCTATCAGTGGGTATCTCTATAGTAATCTGACAGGACCGATTGATAGTCACGACTATTTAATGGCAAAAGCTGAACAGGAAAGTGCTGCAGTATTAACTCGAATCAATCATTTCTTTGAGAATGAATGGCAAACATACAAGACCAATGTAGAAAATGCCAAACTGTCTATTTTCAAGGAATATGAATCAATCCAAATAAATTAAAGGCAAATCCACACCATGATTGATAGAAGAAAATTCATTAAAACAATTTCGACCCTGGGCATCAGCCTGCCGGTGATGGCGAAATCAATGGGGAAAAAATCTTTGACCGTTTCATCGAGTAAAACCAATCCAATTATTGTTTGCAGCCGTGGTGAAAAATGGGGTAAAAAAGTACTCAAACCAGGTTGGTCGATTCTTAAGAAAAATGGATCCCTTTTAGATGCAGTTGAGCGATCGGCAAATGTCACCGAATTAGATCCGGAAGATGGATCCGTTGGGTTTGGCGGACTACCCAATGAAAATGGGGTTGTACAATTGGATGCTTCAATTATGTACGGGCCAACCCATAATTGTGGATCTGTTGCAGCCATCGAGGGCATTAAAACACCATCATCTGTTGCGCGCCTGGTGATGGAAAGAACCGATCATATTCATATTGTGGGTAAGGGTGCCCAGGATTTTGCTCGAGCACATGGTTTTAAAGTTGAAAATCTTCTGACGGAACGTGCCAGAAAAAGATGGCTGAGATGGAAAGAAAATTTATCGGATAAAGATGATTGGTTTCCCCCTGCTGATGGGAATTACGATTCTGATCGATCCACCGGAACCATTAATGTATTAGGCATAGACAGTGCAGGTGACATTGCGGGCATCACCACAACAAGTGGACTGGCTTGGAAAATTCCCGGAAGAATTGGTGATTCTCCAATTATTGGTGCAGGATTGTACCTGGATAATGAGGTCGGAGCGGTCGGTGCCACGGGTCGTGGTGAAGAAATTCTTCGAACCTGTGGCTCCTTTTTTGTGGTAGAACAAATGCGGGCTGGTAAATCTCCACAGGATGCATGTGAAGCCTTATGCGAACGAATTATTTATATCAACGGTGGTAGAGACAAAGTCAATTTCAATGACAAAATTATTGCCGTAAATAAAAATGGTGATGTTGGCTGTGCTTCAATATTAGGTGGAAAAGGTCGAGAACCAAAACTGGCATATTGGTCAAATAATGGGTTTAAAGTCTTAAAAGGGACTTATATTATCGAAAATTAATTGGCCGTAACAGTCCAGGCGATTATTCCCGTGAATTTATTCCCTTTAATAATCGCTTTTTTAGGCGAAGTTATTGCCGATTGATCAATGGCTATTCCATTACCTGTCACTGTATATTTATATATTTGACTACCATTTACATCTTCAAGGTGAATAAAAGTGGTATCCTTCCCTTTCCAGTCAGTCACAATCAAAGTTGAAGCAAGGGATTTTCCATCAGGTACATTTAAAGACAGGGCTATACTTTCCTCAAAAGTATAAGTATCACCCCGAACGCTAAATGAAAATGCCGTGGGAGAATTAATCACAACCGGAAGATTTTTCACCAATCCATGATCGGGGTCAGGCGGTCCAACACAAGCCACCAAAAAACAAGTTACCCATAACCAATTTTTCATTCGTCTAATTCCTTGGGTTGATCTCCCTGCCCAAGTTGGAGTTCGTCAATTTTATCCATGGGTTTTTCCAATCCCCGGCGACGAGTTCCGGCTAATTCTTCATAATGGTTAGAAACGGTTCCCAATGATTTTCCTAATGCATCCAATTTAGCAATGAACTTTTCCCACTGTTCTTTGAATGTTACCACCAGTTTTTGCATTTCCCCTGCCCGTTGTTCCATATGAAAATTTGATACTGCTTGCCGGATAAGTGAAAGAATGGCATATAACGTCACTGGAGAGCAAAGAAGTATTTTCTTACCCAGTGAAAAATCGATAAGTTCGTGATCTTCCTGGTTCAAAAATGAATAAATACTTTCATTCGGTATAAACATTAAAACATAGTCTACTGTGCCCGCATTCGGATCAATATAGGAACGTTTGGATATGGCCTTTACATGATCTCGAACATCTTTTAGGAATGCTTTCTTTTCACTCTCTTGCTCAGATTCATTATCCGAAGCAAGAAAACCCTCATAATGGCTTAGGGGGAATTTCACATCCATATTAACATGTTTTCCGTCGGGAAGATTAAATTTAAAATCTGGACGATCCGATCCCTCCTGACTCTGTTTCTCGTAATTAATTCCTTCGGTCAATCCGATGAACGCCAGAATGTCTTCTACCATGCGTTCACCCCATTGCCCTCTCGCCTGAGAACTGGAAAGAATCTGACGCAATTGGGTAGTGGTATCGGACAATTCAGTAATGCCTTTTTTGGACTCCACCATTTGTCCGGTGAGTTCTGCCGTTTGCTTATTCAACCCTTCTAACTGTTTTTTCATTCCTTCGAGATTGGAATCAATAAGCTTCCTCTTTTCATCCATTTGTGAATCGGATGATTTAACCAATTCACCAAATTTATTTTCAGCCAATTTTAAAAATGTATCCAGATTCTGGTCCAATGCCTGTTTGGATAAATCACCAAATTCTGCTCTTACTTGTTCTTTATTTCCTTTTATTGATTCTATCTCTTTTTCCCGAAGAAACCAGATTAATCCTGCCCCAATTACAAAGCCAATTAAAAATAAAATAATTCCAGAAATAAATGTCATGTGGTTTCTACACTTCCTTTTAATCCCAATTCGTCTGCTTTTTCTTTCAATGCATCAATGACAAATTGAATATGTTCAGATAAATCAACGCCTAATTCCTCTATTCCTAAATAAATATCATCACGATTGACACTGGCGGCGAAGGCCTTTTGTTTCAATTTCTTCTTTACAGATTTTGGTTTCACTTCTAAAATAGACTTTGACGGACGTACATAGGTGACGGCAAAGATAAAACCCGTTAATTCATCTACAGCAAATAATGCTTTCGCCATATCTGTATTCCGAGGAACACCGCTATAGGTGGCATGCCCCATAATCGCTTCTGTAATTGACGCAGGATATCCTTTTTCTTTTAATATTTCATTACCACGGGCGGGATGATCTTCGATTGATGGATACATTTCATAATCAAAATCATGCATGAGTCCTGTTAATCCCCATTCTTTCGGATCACCATTATATTTTTCTGACATTTTCCGCATAGCCTGTTCTACACCCAAGGCATGGCGACGAAGGCTATCGGACTTTGTGTATTCATGAAGCAATTCAATAGCTTCCTCTCTGGATGGACAATTCGCCATTAAACGTCCAATAAATCCACCACCAGGCGAATGACCTCACCCGTAGCTGACCCTTTATCATGATAAGATATATCTCTATCTCCCCAGGCTGTGCCGGCTATATCAAAATGACACCATGGAATATCATCCCCTACAAATGCTTTCAAAAATGCACCACCGGCAATGGTTCCAGCCTGCATGGGTGCACCCACATTTTTTACATCGGCTATTTTTGATTTGACCTGATCCAGGTATTCGTCCCATAAGGGAAATTCCCAAACTTTCTCTGCCGTTGTTTTTGACGATGATTTAATCGAATCCATCAGCGCTTCATCTGTGCCCATAATTCCCGTGGCCACATGACCCAATGCCACCACAACAGCACCCGTGAGGGTGGCGAAATCAATCATATATTCCGGATCGTAATGTTTAGAAGCATAGGACAATGCATCCGCTAAGATTAAACGTCCTTCTGCATCGGTGTTTAACACTTCAATGGTTTTGCCATTATAGGCCGTGAGTACATCCCCGGGGCGATAGGCTTTATCGCCACTCATATTTTCTGTAGATGGAATAATGCCCACAATATTCATTTTCGGCTTCAATTCCGCCACCGCTTTCATGACACCCAAGACTACGCCCGACCCACACATGTCATACTTCATTTCATCCATTTTGGCCGATGGTTTGATGGAGATACCGCCACTATCAAATGTGAGACCTTTACCCACCAATACTTTGGGTTTTTGTTTTTTAGGACCACCCATATATTCCATAATAATAAATTTCGGTGGCACTTCTGTACCAGAGGCAACCCCAGCCAAAGCACCCATGCCCATTTTGGTGAATTTTTCCCGGTCAAAGATGGTCACTTTCATACCGCCTGCTTTACCAATCTCTTTTGCATTTTCTGCAAGATGAGAAGGTGTGGCTACATTCCCCGGTCGATTTTCGACATTTCTGGCGAGGCAAACACCATTGGCGATAATCGTCCCTTTCTCCACAGATTTTTTATTCCCACCAATAACCGTGGCATCCTTCATATCAAAAGGATCCTTATCAGTCGTTTTGAATTCATTAAACTGATAACTGCCGAGGACCAATCCTTCTGCTACCGCTTGGCTATCATATGCGTCCTTGGCACCCACGGGCATAAGAAAAGAAATGGAATCCACTTTATTTGCTACACAAGCCTTGGATACACCACCCCCTGCTTTTCGAAGCACTTCTGCATTAAGCTCACCCCGTTTGCCGAGACCAAATATAAAGGCAATAGCGCCTTTTTTCCCCACGACTGTTTTGACTTCCCCCACTTTACCTTTAATGAGATTCGCAGCTAAAGCATTGGAAAGTCCTCTACCTAATTCACGGTTCACGCCTTGAAATTGACGGGAAAGTTTTAAATCGTCATAAATTCCTACCGCTACTGCATAGGATTTGACCTTGCGCCAATCGCCTGAACTATG
>JACKQG010003015.1_pt1 | contig 21174 bp, 39 predicted proteins | sample 8237621 | NCBI WGS metagenome assembly JACKQG01 (sample SAMN15677084, study PRJNA649215) | marine metagenome | biome: marine; feature: Black Sea; material: saline water; isolation source: suspended particulate matter (SPM) from the Black Sea western gyre | collected 2013-06-09/2013-06-10 | depth... | reverse complement strand
CATAAAAAATTAACAAAAGATGGTATTGTAGGTATAGTACTTAAGATATCTTAAATTTGTTGAATAAAAGAAAAATAAAAGAGTTTTTTTACATAAAGATGAAGAAGAGTGGGCAAAAAGAGCATTTAATTCTGTATTAAATAATAATACATCAATGGCTACTTTTAAAGGAACAACGTTAAAAAATTATGATAAAAAAACAGATACATTATATTTTGAAGGAATTAAAATTCCAGCAAATATTATGAGACAGATGATAAAATTGTTGGAAAAATGATAAAATGAAATTTATAATAATAGAAATATTACTAGCAACAATTATTTTAACTTTATTATATTGAGTATTATATTTATTATTAAAGTATTATATGTAGAATAAACATGATTAGATTAAAAAAATTAATAATAGAAGAAATTGAATATTATTTTGATAAAACAAAAAATAATTTAGAAAAATATGTAGCTTTTGATGGAACAGATTATTATACAGGACGTCGCGGATTGAAGGGTGAAAAATCGTTTCTAAAATTTGTATTGACTCATCCAAAACATAGAGCAATATATAAAATTAAAATTAATAAAAATAAATTAAAAAAAGTATTACCAAAAGAAGTTGAAAAAGATATTGGAGAAACTCTTTTTTACATAGATTTTAAGAAATTGTATAAAAAATAAATTAGGAGAAAAAAATGAAAAAAATAATGTTTATAGTTTTAATAATATTATTAATATTTGGATGCGCAAAAGATATTGATGATAATTCTACTTTATTATTTTCGAATAAGGAACCACAAAGTATATCAATTGATAAAGCTAAAATTGTTGCTATGAATTGATATACAGAGCGATGAGAAAAAAATAAAAGTATAGATAATATTGAAATTATAGAATTAGATGAATTAATTTATGTTTTTAATTTTAATTCTGATGGATTTATCATGATATCTAGTTCTTGTGCTACAGTTCCAGTATTAGGATATTGTTTTAATAATAAGTTTAATTTAAATGATGATTTTCCACCACAATTTAATGCAATGATTAAATGTTTTAAAGATCAAATTATTTATGCAAATAAAAATAAGTTAATACAAACAGACAAAATAAAAGATGAGTGAAATAGATTACTTTCTACAGATTTTAAAGAAAATACTTCTTTAACAAATATTAATCCTTTATTAAATACCAATTGAGATCAAGATTGGCCGTGAAATCAATATTGTCCATCTGATAATTCAGGTCCTGGTAATCATGTTTATGCTGGATGTGTAGCTGTTTCTCAAGCCCAGGTAATGAAATACTGAGAATATCCAAATTATGGGATTGGTTCGCATGGATATAATTCTGATTATGGTTGATTAGAAATAGATTTTAGTGAACAGACATATAATTGAGATGAAATGTTATGAAGTTCATCTACAACAGAAACAGCTAAATTATTATATCATATTGGTGTTTCAATTGATATGGAATATAGTCCTTATGGTTCTGGGGCATATGTTTTTTATGGACCTGTAAGTTCATTAACTTCATTTAAAAATTATTTCGGATATTGTGAAGAAGCAGTTGGGTATGAAAAAAATAATTTTTCGGATTCAGATTGAGCAGCAATGATTAGAGAAGAGTTAAATGAAGGAAGACCTTTAGATTATAGAGGATATGGTTGATATGGGGGTCATGCTTTTAATTTAGATGGATATCAAGGAACAAATTATTTTCATTTTAATTGAGGTTGATCTGGTGCTTATAATGGATATTATTATTTAACAAATTTAAATCCTGGGGGTTCAACTTTTACTAATGATCAAGGGGGAATATTTAATTTATATCCTTCTTTACAATCTGAAATTTCAGTAATATATCCAAATGGAGGAGAAGAATTTGAATCTGGAATTACAGAAACCATTGTCTGAAATAGTCAAGATTTAGGAAACTATGTTAAAATAGAATTATATTCTGGAAATAATTATTATGCTACAATTGCTAATATAATAATAAATAGTGGAGTTTATAATTGAACAATATCAGGTGATTGTGAAGAGGGACACGAGTATAGAATAAAAATAATAGATATAAATAATCAAGATATATTTGATTTTAGTGATGGATATTTTTCAATTTTATCTTCTATAGTTTATGGGGATGTTGATGGTAATAATGAAATACAAGCATATGATGCTGCTTTAGTTTTACAATATTCAGCAAGTATAATTGAATTTGAAGAATGACAATTTATAGCATCTGATGTAGACATGAATGGAGAAGTACAAGCCTATGATGCAGCGTTAATTTTACAATATTCAGCTGGTATTATTGATGAATTTCCGGTTGAAGGTGGAAGAGTTAATTCTAAACGAATAGAAGAAATTGTTAAAGAAATTAAAAAAATAGACGTTAAAAATTTAAGTACAGACGATATTACTAAACAATTAGATAGATTAATTGTTAAATATAAAAAAAAATAAACTGAAAGAAAAAATGAAAAAACCAGAATTAAAAAAATTAATTAAAAAAGAATTATTAAAAGAAATTAGTACTTCGACTGCCGCAGCTGGATATTTTTTAGGAAACAAAACTCAACAAGCAGGTGGTAGATATATTGCTGGAGGATTTGAACCTAATGATTCTATTATGAAATCTATTAAAAAACAAGAAGAAGATGAAATTGTTAAAGAGAGATATAAAGATGAATTTACTCCTAAATTAAGTACTAATATGGTATTAGGAGATTTAGGAATAACATATGATTTTAGAGAAATTATATCAAAAGAATTTTTAGATATATTTAAAAGTGATGATAAAATGAAAGAAATAAAATTATGAAATTTAGATAATTATACAGTTAAACATACAAATGAATTTAAAGAAATGTATAAAAATAAAACAAATGAAATGAAATATATAAAGGAGAATAATATGAAAAAAAATGAATTAAGAAAGATTATTAGAGAAGCCATTAAAGAAGAAAAATTGAGAATGGTAATTAGAGACATTGTTAAAGAAATGTCTACTTCTGTAAGTATGGGTGGAGCTCCAAATATTAAAATAGCTAAAGATGCTATATCCACAGCTGAAAGTGAATATGATACTAAAAATGATATTTATAATGCGGCTGTAGATGCAGAAGAATCAACAAGGTCAGATGAACCGCAAAAATATATTTCTGGACAGCAGAATAAAGATGGTAAGGGCGGTAAGGGAGGCAAAGATAATGTTTTAAATTCAGATTGAACAAAATGAAATAAAAATCAAGTAGTTAAAACGGCAGAAAAAACTACAGCTGAAGCAGAGAAAAATCAGGCGTATGATGAGTATTTAAAAAAAATAGATATTAAAAATAAGAAAATAGATAAAGCCAAATCTAAAATTCAAACAACTAGTTCAAAATCTGGTAAAAGTAGTGCGAAGAAAAAAGATTAGGAGTTTAGATGAATAAATCTAATTTAGATAATGTTAAAGATGCATTAGATGGAAAATATGAAAAGAAATGAAAAAGAAGTTATTATATGGGATCTGTTAAAGAAGAAGATAAATCTAAAAGAGAGAAAAGTTTATTAGAGAAGTATTCGCGAGAAGAATTAGGATTGATGCCTTTATTTTGTCCAAAGTGTAGTAAAATGATGAAAGGCAAGTTAGATAAAAAGATGTGACCATTACATAGAATGTGTTTTGATTGTGTTGTTAAAATGGAAACTAAAATGAGAGCTGAAGGTACTTATAAAGAATATGAAAGAAATAAAATTGAAGCTAATATGAAATCATATTTAAGAGATGCTAAGCAGCAATCTGAAGAATATTTAAAAAGTTTAGAACAAATAGAAATTCTTCAAAATTCTCAAGGAGATATTGAAAAGTGAGAATTAGGTTCTGAAGCAATAGAAGAAATAAAAAAAAGACACAAAAAACAATTAGATGAAATACAATCATTGATTGATAAAATAGAAAAGGAGAAATAAAAATGAAATTAAGCAATCTTAGAAAAATAATTTGTAATTTAATTACTGAAGAACTGATAGTTGAAAAAAATATCAATAAAGAAATAAAAGATTGGTCTAAAAATATAACAAGTAATTACAATGATGATACTGATACAAATATTCTTGCTGCATTAATGGATGCGGCTTATGAACTTGATTTAGACATTAATGCTATAGATAAAGAATGACAACATTTTTCAGCTGGAAATAGAGTAAAGGTTAAAGATATAGAAAATTTATTAAAAGCTGGAATGTAAAATATAAGATTAGGAGGAAATAAAAATGAAATTAAATGATGTAAATTTTTTATCAAGAAAATTAATAGTAACAGCAATATTATTTATTTGTAGTATATTATTTATGATTTTTGATAAAGCAACTTTTTCACAATGAGCAGATTTTATGAAATGAATTTTTGGAATATATTGCGCAGGAAATGGAATATCAAAAGCTGCTAATCATTTAAATAATAAGTAAAATGGAGAAAAATAAAATGAAAAAATCAGAATTAAAAAAATTAAAAGGAGAAAAATAAAATGAAAAAATCAGAATTAAGAAAAATTATTAGGGAAGAAATTGTAAGATTAAAAAAATCAAACAATCAATTATCAGAAGCTTCTAAATTAAAACTATATCTTCAAGATGATAAAATTAAAAATAGTTTTAAAAAATATGGATATTATCTTGATAAAAAAGAAACAATAAAAATTGGAGGTTCTGTTTTAAAACGAGTTATTAAAAAAAATGGAAGAACCGGTGGGTGAGTTGAAGATTATAAAAATTTTGATGCATCTAAAGGAGCAAAGGTAGAAGCCGACGCTAAAGTATATGGAAATGCAAAAGTTTTTGAAAAAGCTAGCGTACATGGAGATAGTAAAGTATTTGGTAATGCAATGATTTATGGAAAAGCTGAAATAGCTGCTGATGCGAATATCAGTGGTGAGTCAAGAATTTATGGTAATGCAATAATTTATGGTAATGCTCAAATTCGTGATTCAAAAGTTTTTGGTAAAGCTAAAGTATATGATAATGCAATTGTTTATAATAAATCAGAAATATTTGATAATGCAAAGGTTCATGAAAATGCAAAAGTTTATGGTGGTACAAAGGTTCACGACAATGCTGCAATTTATGGAAGTGCAAAAGTTTATGGTAAATCACATGCATATGGAAATGTAAAAATATATGGAGATATATCAATTAAATCTAAAACTGCAAATTCTGGTGCAATGTTTAAATTTAGTGATCCGTTTAATTCTTAATAAATAAAAATATTGTTAAAACAAAAAGGAGAAAAATAAAATGAAAAAATCAGAATTAAGAAAAATTATTAGGGAAGAAATTCAAAAAATAGAGGAAGCTACTAAGTTAAAGATGCCAAAAACAGAAGAAGAAGCAAGACAGCAGGCTATTGATTGACAATCTAATTTTTCAAATAAATCAATGAGTTGACAAGAAGTAATGGATGCGGGAGAACATTTTGAAAAAGTAGCAAAAAAATTTAAGTTGACAAATGAGTTTAAAGAAGAAGGAATATTATAATGAAGTCAACAAAAACACAACTTAAAAAAATAATTAGAGAAGAACTGATAAAAGAAAATAGAAAATGAGATAATGAAATAATGAAAGCGCTACAAACTATTCCTGGATTTAAAAATATTGGTATGGATGGTCAAGGAAGTATTTTTACAAAACTTAAAAAAATGTTATTAGAATATATCTAATATATATAAATAAAGAGAGTAATAATTTGAATACAAGAACAAGAAAAAATAAAGGCAAAGGATTTCAAAACAAAATAAGAGATTTGTTATTAGAAAACTTTAATTCTTTAGAGCCTGATGATATTATTTCAAATCCAATGGGAAGTCAGGGAGAAGATTTATTTTTATCTCCAGCCGCTAGAAAACAAATACCTTATTCTTTTGAAATTAAGAGGCAAGAAAGATTAAATATATATAAAAGTATAGAACAGGCGGAAAAGAATACAAAAATTGGTTGTCCTGCAGTTGTATTTAAAAAAAATTATAGTAAATCATGAATAGCAATTCCGTTTGATAAATTTTTGAAAATAATTAAAGAAAAGAAATAATATGAAAAAATGATTAAAAAAATATATTTTTCCATTTTTTATTGGAGTTGGAAGTATATTGGCTTTTTTCTTAATTCCTAAAAAAGATAGAAGTAGAGTTAAGAATATTGAAAAGAATATTAATGATACTGAAAAAAATATAGATAAAATCAATAAAGATAAAGAAAAAGTAAATGCTGATATTAAAAAAACTGATAATAAAATAAATGAATTAGAAAAAAAATTAAATGAAGAAAAAACAGACGAAGTTGAAATTGATAAAGCAATAACATATTTGAAAAACAAAATAAAGGAGTAATAAATATGCCATGTTTAGGATGTATAAAAAAACAACAAGATAGAGAAAGAAAAGCAAAACAGGCCAAAATTTTAGCAGAAAAAAAAAGAAAAATACATGTACGCAAAGGATTATCATTATTAAAAAAAAAATTAGATAAATAAAAAAATGAAAAAAATATTAAATATATTAATTTTATTAATATTTGTTAGTTCAATATTTGCACAGGATTATTATCCATTTTCTGAACAAGAAATTTTAGATATTACTAATGAAATGAAAGAATTAGAATATTCAGATTCAATTAAAACAGAATTAATACTCGAATATAAATTTCAAATAAAAAATTATCAACAATTAATAAAATTAGATTCATTAACAATTAATTATAAGAACAAACAAATTGAATTGCTAAAAGAATTAAATGATTTGAATAAACAAACGTGATGAGAAGAAAATGATAAATATTTTTATTTTATAGGTGGAGTTTTAACAATTATTGGTGGGGCATTAATTGTAAAAGAAGTAAATGAAAAATAATTAAATATGGAAAAGGAATTAGAAAAAAGAGGTGTTAAATAAAAAAAATGGATAATATAGATTTTAAACAATTAATAAAAAATGAATATCTAAAATGTGCTCAAGATCCAGCATATTTTATGAAAAACCATTGTTTGATTCAACATCCTCAAAAAGGTAAAATTAAATTTAATCTTTATGATTTTCAAGAAAAAACATTAAAAGATTTAATAAATCATAGATATAATATTGTATTAAAATCCAGACAACTTGGATTGAGTACATTAAGTGCTGGATATTCTTTGTGATTAATGATTTTTCATAAAGATAAAAATATTTTAGTAATTGCTACAAAACAAGAAGTAGCTAAAAATATTATTACTAAAATAAGAGTTATGTATGAAGAATTACCTTCTTGATTAACAATTAAATGCGAAGAATATAATAAATTAAGTTTAAGATTTGATAATGGTTCTCAAATTAAAGCCATTCCAACTGGAAAGACCGCTGGAAGGTCAGAAGCCCTTAGCTTACTCATTTTGGATGAGGCGGCTCATATTCAAGCCTGTGAAGAAATTTGAACTGCAGCTCAACAAACTTTAGCAACTGGAGGACAGTGTTTTGCATTGTCAACTCCAAATGGAATTGGAAATTGATTTCATCAAACTTATATGGATGCGGAAGCAGGAAAAAATAATTTTAATTTTTTAAGATTACCTTGACAAGTACATCCAGAAAGAAATCAAAAATGAAGAGATGAACAGACTAAAGTTTTAGGTGATAGAATGGCTAACCAGGAATGTTTAGGAAAAGATACTATTGTTGATGTATTGAATACTGAAACAAATTTAGTTGAAAAAATAACTTTAAGTGAATTATATGAAAAAACAAATTAATTTATTAGAATGTAAAATGTGTGGATATAAAGCAAAGTCATTGCATCAACATATTAAAGCAATTCATAAAATTTCAAGCAAAGAATATAGAAATATTTATGGGCAAAATTGTATATTGCAAATTGGATTTATACCTCCGGCAAGTAGACCTAAAATTAATAAAAAATATTCTAATTATGTTAAGCAAGGTTATAAAAATCAAAGAGAAAAGTTAAAAAAAATAATGAATTTTTATTCAAAAGAAGAAACAAAAAAGATTTTACTGAAAAATAAAAAATGAAAAAAATATATTGGAAGAACTAAACAGAGAACTCTATTAAGAGATAATGTTATTTTATACAAATCAATATATTCTTATACAGACTTTATTAAAAATTTTATAGACAAAGTACCAACTTTACCACAGAGATTAAAATTTATAGTTGAATATAATTATGATATAGAAAAATTAAAATGTGGTTGTAAAAAAACATATACATTTAATAAATATTGTCGTCATTGCCCGGATAATGGCGGAGATCCAACTGGAACTTTTCATTCTGAAAAAACAAAAAGAAAAATAAGATTATCCACAATTAGGAGAATTGAAAACAGAGTTAGGCAGTGTTGTCCTAACTATAATCCAAAAGCCTGCAAATTGTTTGAAGAATTAAATAAAAAGAACAATTGAAGTTTACAACATGCTGAAAATGGAGGTGAATTTTATATTAAAGGACTGGGCTATTGGGTTGACGCAATTGACTTTAAAAATAAAATAATTATAGAATACGACGAAAATCATCATTTTAATACAGACGGAAATTTAAAAGAAAAAGATATATGAAGATAAAAAGAGATTATGGAATTATATCCAAATTTTAAATTTATAAGGATACGTGATGAAAATTAATAATAAATATAAAATTCTAACACCTACTGGATTTGAAAAATTTGATGGCATAAAAAAAGTAAAAAAATCAAAATACCTTGAAATCATATTTGACGATAATTCTACTATCAAATGTTCTTTGGATCATCCTTTTATAATTAATGGACAAAAACTTATTGCTACAGACTTAAAAGAGAATGATTATTTAGAAATGAGGAATCAAGAAAAAAAATTGATCAAACAAATAAATACTATTAATAAAGATATTGAATTATATGATATCATTAATGTTAGAACTAAACACGTTTTTTATGCAAATAATATATTGTCTAGTAATTGTGATGCGGATTTCTTATCTTCTGGTAATTCAGTAATAGATTCAAAAGTATTAAAATGATATGAACATGTTTTTATTAGACAGCCTAAAGAAAAAAGATATAATAAACGATTGTGATTATGAGAATATCCAGATCCTAAAAAAACATATTTAATATCAGCAGATGTTGCTAGAGGAGATGCAACAGATTATTCAGCTTTTCATATATTAGATGTTGATACTTTAGAACAAGTTGCAGAATTTCAAGGTAAAATAGATACTCAAGAATATGGAAACATGTTAGTAAATTTAGGTAATGAATATAATGAAGCATTATTAGTAATTGAAAATGCTTCAATTGGATGAGCAGTTATTCAAGTGGCAATAGATAGAAATTATAAAAATTTATATTATACTACAAAAGATTTTAAATATATAGATATTAAATCTCAACTGAAAAAAAGTTATGATATTATTAATAAAGAAAAATATACTGCAGGATTTACAACTTCAGTTAAAACTAGACCATTAATTATTGAAAAATTAGAAAAAATTTGTAATGACAAATCAAATCCAGCAATAATACGATCTTCAAGATTAATAGAAGAATTACGAGTATTTATATGAAATAAAAGTGGTAGACCTGAAGCTCAAAGAGGATATAATGATGATTTAGTAATAAGTTATGCAATTGCATTATGAATAAGAGATACTGCAATTAGATTACGAAATGAAGGAATTTTATTAACAAAAAAATTATTAGGTTCTACTAAAAAAAGTGAATATTCTGGAGTTTATAGAAATAAACAAGAACAAGATTCTTGAAAAATAAATATTGGAGAAAAAGATAATTTTGATTTAAGAGAATTATTATAAAAAAAAATAAGAGGTAAAAATGACTGAAAAACAAAGTAAATTATATATAGGATTAAAAAGATTATTTTCTAGAAATGCTGTAATTAGACATATTGGAAATAAAAAGGTTAAAGTAGTAGATACAGATAGTTTACAAATAGCTAAAGCATTAAGTGGTAAAGATAAATATAATCGAATTAGACAAAAATATGGAATAGATTATTCACAAATAAGAGCAGGATTTCAACAAGACAGATTAGCATTATTTAAAGATTTTGAAGTTATGTCATCAGATCCAATTATTTCTTCCGCGCTTTCAATTTATGCAGATGAATGTACTACTCCAGATGAATATGGAAACATGTTAACAATTAATAGTGATAATGAAAGTATTAAAGAAATTTTAGATAATTTATTTTTTGATATTTTAAATATAGAATTTAATCTTTGAACTTGAATTAGAGGATTATGTAAATATGGAGATGTTTTTTTACAATTAGAATTACATGAAGAATTTGGAATTATAAATGTAATACCGCTTTCTGTTTATGATGTTGAAAGAATAGATGGTGAAAATATTGATAATCCAAATGAATATTATTTTATTGTTCAGGGAGATAGAAAAAATAAAATAGAAAGTTTTGAAATAGCACATTTTAGAATGGTATCAGATAGTAATTTTCTTCCATATGGAGTATCAATGATTGAAGGAGCTAGACGACCTTGAAAGCAATTATCTCTTATGGAAGATGCTATGCTTATACATAGAATAATGAGAGCTCCAGAAAAAAGAATATTTAAAATTGATATTGGAAACATTCCACCTGATGAAGTAGATACATACATGTCTGATATTATTACTAAAATGAAAAAAACTCCATATATTGATCCGGCTACTGGAGATTATAATTTAAAATTTAACATGCAGAACCTTCTAGAAGACTTCTTTTTACCAGTTAGAGGTGGGGATACAGGAACTGAAATAGATACATTAAGTGGTATGACATTTGATACAATTGAAGATATTGAATATATAAAAGATAGAATGATGGCAGCTTTAACTATACCAAAAGCTTTTTTAGGTTTTACAGAAAGCATTGAAGGAAAAGCAACTTTAGCTGCATTAGATTTAAGGTTTGCTAGAACAATTGAACGAATTCAGAGAATGGTATTGTCAACTTTAAACGAAATAGCTATTATTCATTTATATGCGCAAGGATATAAAGATGAAGAATTAGTTAATTTTGAATTAGATTTAACAAATCCTTCATTGATTTATGAAGAAGAAAAATTAGCTATTTGAGGATCAAAAGTAAGCTTGGCAAGAGATATTCAAGATTTAAAAATGCTTTCTACAGATTATATTTATGAAAAAATATTTAATATGACAGAAGATGAAATAAATAAAATGAGAGCTGGTGTAATTAAAGATCAAAAAAGAAAATATAGACATGAACAAATAGAATCAGAAGGTAATGATCCTATTACTACAGGTCAATCATTTGGTACTCCACACGATTTAGCAATGATTGGAACTGAAGGTGAGGAAGAAAGTAGTCAAGATGGAGCCGGTGAAGAAGCAGGACATTCATTTGAAAATAAACAAAAAAATAATAAAACAAGAAGTCAATTAGCAGATGATTTATTAGGAGCTGATGAAATGCATAGTGCTGTAAAAATGGATAAATCGTCATATAAACACAGATATAGAGGTAATAATCCTTTAAATTTAGAAGGATTAAGTGAATTTTTAGATAAAAAAAACAAAAAAGAAATAATAACGTAATATTTATAATAAAATAATATTATGTTAGGAAAATAACTGGGAGACTTATCCATGTTAAAAATTAAACATAGCAAATATAAAAATGCTGCAGTATTATACGAACTTTTAGTTCGTCAAATTACGGTTGATTTATTAGAAAATAATAAATCAGCTGCATTACAATTATTAAAAAAATATTTTAAGAATACTACTCTTTTAAATGAAGAGTTAATGTTATATAATCTATTAAAAGAACAAAAAATTAAATCAGAAAAAAAAGCAGATTATTTAATTAATGAAGTGTTAGAATCCCGACGCAGATTAAATGAAAAGATACTTAGAAAAGAAAAATATGATTTAATTAAAGAAATTAAAGAAAAATATAATATTAAAGATTTTTTAAGTACTAAAATAAAAGAATATAGATTATTAGGTTCTATTTATAAATTATTTGAAACAGTTGTTAATAAAGATAAAAATTATAATCCTGCTTCAATTATTACTTGTAGATATATTATTTTAGAAAATATGACTTCTCCATTAAAAAATCTTCAAAATAAAAATATAGATGAAACAATAGAAGCTTATAAAAAGCAAGACAAAGAAATTAAAATGCTTTCATATAAAATTATTGTTGAAAATTTTAATAAGAAATATGGAAAATTAAATATTAATCAAAGAAAATTACTTAGAAAATATGTTGATAATTTATCGAATACTAATTTATTAAAAGAACATATAGATGAAGAGATTCCAAAGATTAAAAGAATTTTAGAATATTATACTAAAAAAATATCTAATAAAGTTTTTAAAATTAAATTAACAGAACTTTGTAAACATTTGAATGAATTAAAAAGAGGAAAAATAATTAATGAAGATCAATTAATAACAATTTTGAAGTTATATGGTCTTATTGAAGAAATAAAGAAAACTATAAATAAAAATGAATTATCTTTATATAAAATAAATTAAATTATGCCAGCAGTAAGTGAAAAACAAAGGAAACTTTTTGGAATGGCTTTATCGTATAAACGAGGAAAGTTAAAAGATGCATCTGAAGAAATTAAAAATTTAGCTAATTCTATGTCTGAAAAAAAATTAAGTGATTTTGCAAGTAAAATTAAAAAAGAGAATAAAATGAAAATGACCGAATTAATAAAAATAATTAGAGAAGTAATAAAAGATGAAGAAAGTTTAGAAGAAATAACTACTACGGGAACAGAACAAGGTTCTGAAGAATATAATACTCCTCAAGCATTTTCGTCAAATAAAAAAGATAAAGAAAAACGAAATAAAAAAATGGCTAATATGATAAATTGAAAAATAGTTGAAAAAAATAATAATCAATTTACAAAGAATTGAAAAAAGAAAACAAAATCTTTAAATGAAGAAATTACTTCTAAGGATTGAGCTACATTAAAAAAAATTATTAGAATGGAAATAGCTTCACTTTACTTTACACTTTATAAAAAAAGAAATGTATGAATGAAAGAGTAGTATGGTAAACTTAAATAAATAATAGGAGAAATAAAATGAAAATAACAAAAACAGAATTAAAAGAATTAATTAGGGAAACAAAAGAAGAATATCAAGAATTTTTTAAAAAAGTACTTAAAAAATTTGACGTTGAATCACCTGATGAATTAGATGATAATAAGAAAAAAGAATTTTTTAATTATATAAATCAAAATTGAAATTCTGGTGATGAAAAGGGTAAGGATGGAGAAGTAAATGAATCTATAATTAAAGAATCTAATGTTAAATTTGATTTTGGTAAAATGATGAAATTTATTGATAAAGATGGGTTTTTAGAGTATGTTTTTAAAACTATGAAAGGTACTGATAAAGTAAAAGCTAATGCATTATTTAATACACATATACTTGGTATTTCAAATATGGAACGCGAATATAAAAAAATTAAATAAAAAAGGAGTTTAAGTCATGAAAGTTAAAGTATCAGAAATTAAAAAATGATTAAAATTGTTACCAGAAAATAAATGAAGAAAAACATATGGAATAGATGCCAGGCGAATAGCTTATTTTGCTAAATATGGTTTGACAACATCATTACCAGAATATTTACAAAGAAATACAAAGGGATATCAATATCTTAGAGAAAAAGAATTGGCTAAAAAGTTTACTACTTATTTAGAAGAGTCAAAAGAAAAATTAGAAGAATGTATTCGTCAGATTATTAAAGAAGAGATTCAAAAATTAGATGAAAAAAAAATTCCTTCAAAAAATACTATTGATTGACATCAACATGCAATTTGTGTAGATATAGTTAAAAACCCATCAAAAGCATATTTTATGGGAAATATAAGTATTAAAGAAGCTAAAGAAACATTAAAGAAAAAATTTAAATATTCTGACGATGAAATAGCTGAATTAGAAAAATAAAAGGGAACATGTGATGAAAAAATTTGAATTAAGAAAATTAATTAAAGAGGAATATCAAAAATTAAATGAAGTATCTAAACTTTCTTTAAAAGATGATATTTTATCTGGAATAACTTTAGAGGAGTTAATTCAAACCATAGAATCAAATGAAAAAATTTATAATGAAAGAGCTATTAAAAAAGTTTTTGAAGAAATTTTAAAAATAAAAATAGAAGATGCTAAATATGTTTTAAAACAAAATATTGCGATAATAAAAAAAGTATTAAACAAATAAAATAAGGATAAAAATGAAAAAATTCAAATTAAGAAAATTAATTAGAGAAGAAATTCAACAAATATTATATGAAGGAACCAAACCTGTAACTGATGCTATAATTAAAAAACATATTAATACTTTTAGTGTTTCTGATGATCCATATGATGTAGCAGTAAAAATTGGAAAAAAATATAATTGAAATCAACGAGAAATTGAAAAAGCTGAAAAAATTATTCGTAATAAATATATTAAATAAAGGAGAAAAAATGAAAAAATCAGAATTAAGAAATCTTGTTAAAGAAGAAATTCAAAGATTAAATGAATATGATATATCACATATTTTTTCTGTAAGTTTACAAAAATTAATAAAAAAAATTAAAAATAAAGAAGATAATATTGATAAAAGAATGAAAGATAAATCAGATGGTGAATTATTGGGTATGATATTAACGCCCATTTTTCAATCTGCTCTTTTAGATATAAAAGATAGAAAAGGTTTTAAAAAAAATTTTAAAATATAAAAAGGAGAATAAAATGAAAAAATCAGAATTAAGAAAAATTATAAAAGAAGAATTAAAAAAAATTAAAGAGATAACCATAAAAGATGCATTAGATAAATATATAAAAAATGCTGAAAAATCAATAATTGAGCTTTTTAATCAAGTTTCTACTGGATATGGAGAAGGTTCTGGAATTGGTATAGTTGCTGATGTATTAAAAAATACAATACCAAAAAAATTTTATAATTTTTTATCTGATGCAATAAAAAAAGCAGATGGTAAATACAAATAAAAAAAAGGAAAATAAAATTATGAAAAAATTAGAATTAAGAAAAATAATTAAAGAAGAATTATTAAAAGAAGAGAGTATTAGTAAAATGGTTGAAACTGGAAATCTTAATGGATTGGTAAAACTTCTTACCAAATATTATAAAAATTTATCAAAATCTAAAGATGTTGCAACTAATAATAGAATTATAAATGATTTAATTTATGTTGCTGTAGCAATTAAAGATTTACTTACAGGCTTAAAAAAATAAACAGGAAAAAATAAAATGAAAAAATCAGAATTAAGACAGATTATTAGAGAAGAAGTAAGAAAAATAAAAGAAGCTGATGATAAAAAATTTGTTGTAACTTATAGGGGAAAACGACTTACATATATGGGTAATAGTTATGAAGGTGAAACAGTAAGTGTATTTGATTTTAGTTCTAATTCTTGATTATTATTCAGTAAAAAAAGTGCAGAAAAAATGATAAAAGATTATAAAAAAGATATTGAACAATGATATAAAAAAGAAGTACCTAAAAGAGTAAAAGAGTTTCCCGAAGGATGGAATAAGGATAAATATATAGATGATATGAAAAAAAATTATAAAAAATGGATAAAAATGCTTAAAGCTTTTAAAATAGAAGAAATATAATAAGGAGTATGTAATGAAAAAATCAGATTTAAGAAGATTAATTAAAGAAGAAGTGACAACTGCAGAGAAAGATGCAAAAGCAGCAAAAAAAATAAAAAAAAAATTAGAAGATACCTTTGAATTGATTGATGCTAATATTAATTCAATACAAACAAATTTATCATCTTTTAATACTCCAGGATTACGTTATGCTTTTTTAAATGCAATTAGAACGGGAATTATACAAAATGATTTAAAATTTGATAAAAAGAAAGCTAATAATAAATTAAATAAATACTATAAAAGATAAAAAACAAAAATGAAAAAATTAGAATTAAGAAAATTAATTAAAGAAGAATTATTAAAAGAAGACAAGTCTATGCCAGAAGAAATAAAAAATAAAATTTTAGATATATTTGCACTTAAATTAAAAATACCTGAAATTGATGATACTAAATTTCATGAAGTTTATAATAAAGATATTGATATAAGTCAAATGTCTATAATTACTCCATTATTTAATAAACTTAATTTAAGAATATCTGTAGCAAAGGAATTTATACCTAAAAATAAAAAATGAAAACAAACAACTAAAAAGGCATTAATGGGTTTCGGTTATGATATTGAATATTATACTAAAATTTCTGGAAAAGAATTAAATAAATGGTTAAATAAAGAACATTTTGGTATTAATAAAGATGATTTTGTTGTCGATAAAAAATATATTAACAATCCATTAGAATATTATGGATATATAGAAAAGGAATAAATTAAATGAAAAAATCAGAATTAAGAAAAATTATAAAAGAAGAATTATTAACAGAAAGCGATCAAATTCTTGCGAGAAGTTGAGATGATTTTATTAATTTAATAGTAAATAAATTGGGATTTACAAATAAACTTCCTGGTAAACATACTTCTTTAGGAATGCTAAATAAAGGTATTGTAGATTTTGATAAAAAATTAATTATCAATGGATTGAAAGAAACAAAAAAAACATGTGATAAATTAATTACTTTTGTAAATAAAATGAATTGGGATAAAATATAATATGTGTATTGCTCTTGCTAAAATGTTTGATGATGAAATGGTCTTAGGTAAAAATAGAGATAGAAATTATACTCCAAGAATTGAAATGATTAAACAATTAACAGGATATAATGTTGAAATTTGTTATATGATTGATATAGATACTGATTGAAGTGAGGGTATGAATGAATTTGGTATTGGTATTGTTAATACTGCATTGTTTGTTAAGCGAGATGAAAAAGAAAAAAAATTAAAAAAGTCAAAGAAACAATCAAAAGATGGTGTTAGAATAAGAGAAGCATTAGGTAAGGATAATTTAAAAGATGCTATTAAATCATTATTAACATATCACGGAGGTGTTAGAGGTCATACTTTTGTTGGTAATGGAAAACAGTTAGTTTTAATAGAATATACAAGTACAGTACATCCCGTTGTTAAAATTTGAAATTTAAAACACGGGCCAATAGTTAGAACCAATCACGGAATATATCATAAAAAAGCAGGATATCAAGATGGTAATGATAAATTATCATCTAATTTAAGAATGAAAAATACTCTTAAAATATTGAAATCAATTAAAGATTATAAAAAGGTATTTCCAAGTATGTATATGCATAAACAAAGTAAGGGACCAAAATATGATTTAGTTAGGTCACAAAATAAGTTATGAACATCAAGTCAAATGATTATGAATTTAAATCAAAAACATATGTGTGTATATTTAATTCCAAAAGCTGTAAAGTTTATGGGTATTGAAAATCAATTACCTAAAGGGTATAAACCAAAAATAACAGTAGATATAAAAAAATATAAACAAAATGTAATGGAAAAATATAAAAATAAAAGGATAAAATAGATTATGAAAAGACAGTTATTAATCGATACTTTACTTTTTGAAGTTTCTAAAGAACAGATAAATGAATCATTAAATAAAAATGATGGTAAGTTAATAGTGCAAGGAATACTTCAGAGAGCAGAAATAAAAAACATGAATGGTAGAATTTATCCAAAAGATATTTTAATAAGAGAAGTAAAAAAATATGAAGAATCTTTTATTAATGAAAAAAGAGCACTAGGTGAATTAGATCATCCTGATAGTTCTGTAGTATCATTAAAAAATGTTTCTCATAATATATTAGAAACTTGATGAGATAAAGATAATTTAATGGGTAGAATAGAAATATTAAGTACTCCAGCAGGAAATATATTAAAAGAATTATTTAAAGCTGATGTAAAGTTAGGAATATCTAGTAGAGGATTGGGTTCTTTAAAGAAAACTAAAGTTAATGAAAAAGAAGCAGATGAAGTACAAAATGATTTTGAATTAATTTCTTGAGATTTTGTTAGCACTCCAAGTACTCCTGGAGCATATATGCATACTATAAACGAAGGATTGAATAGAGAAGAAGTTGAAGAAACAAATAAAATAAATAAATTAATTACAGAAATTTTAAGTAGTTTTAAAATAACTTGTAACAGTAAAGAATGTAAAAAAATATAATATAATAAAAAAAATTAATGTAGGAGAAAATAATATGAAAAAATCAGAATTAAGAAAATTAATAAGAGAAGAAATTCAGAAATTAAATGAAAGTGGAATAGGTAGATTAGGTACAGAGCAAGCAGATGTACTTTTGGGTATAGTATTAAAGAATAAAAAGAAAAATGCTAAAGATATTCTTAAATTAGTATTAAAAGATAAATTTTTATCAAAGTATATGAAAAAACTTAATATAAGTAATAGCGAAATGTTAACTTATATTGATGATAATTTACAGATATTTTAATAAAAAAAATAAAGATATAAAAAAATTAGAATTTTAAAATTGAAATAAATAGGAGAATAAAGATACGAAAAAATCAGAATTAAGAAAATTAATTAGAGAAGAAATTCAAAAATTAAATGAAGGAAGTATAGATAAAGCATCGGATAAAATGAATGATATGTTTAATTCTACTTATGGTAAACAAGGAATTTCTGAAAAAGATATTCAAAAAATGTTAAAAAGTTCTTCTTGACATAAAGTTGCAGGTGAAAAAAAGAATTTAGAAAAAGCTTGAGAAGAATTTTCTGATCCAGAATATGGATTTGCTCATAAAAAAGGCAATAAATGATATTCAATATCATAATAAAATAAATTAAAAAGGATCGTATTAAAATGAAATTAACAAAAACAAAACTCAAAGAAATTATAAGAGAAGAATTAGTAAAAGAAATGGGATTTAAAGAATTAGTAAAACAAGTAGATGAATTAAAAAAAGAACTTAAAAAATCTGATCTTTCTAAAAAACAAAGAAAAGATATAGAAACTTCAATTGAACATATTGAAAGCGTTTTGAAATATAAATAACAAAGGAGAAATTAATTATGGATACAAATTGGATAGGACCAGTAACTATTTTTTTAATAGCAGCATTAGGAATTATTTTTAATCCAAAAATATCTAAACAAATAGATATTTTAGGAAGAAAAAATGATACAGCGCATAGAGAATTAGATACTAAAATTATCAAAACTAATGAGGGTATTATTTCTTTAAATAATAGTGTAACAAAAAATACTAAAATTCTTAGAGAATATTCAATTAAAAAAAGTATTTTAGAATCATGACAAGAAGTTGTTAGAGACAGTGTAGAACATACGATAGATTCAAATTTATCATCATTTATTACGTATTCTTCTAATAAAATAATTGTATTTATGAAAAGAGGATTAGAAATTGGAGTAGAAAATTTAAGTAAAAAACAAATAAATGGAATGATAGAATCTGTAAGACAGGATATTTGAAAAGTTTGTGATGATATGCTTGGAAAAGAATTTAGAGTATATTTTCAAGAAAAAAGATTAAAACAAAAAGATACAAATGTTATGACTAAAGATTTATTAGAGGTAAAAAATGATCCAGTTAATAGTAAACAAAAGAGAGTTAAAAATATTTGTGAAAGATTTTTACAAAATTATACAAGAGATTTAACTATTGCGTGATCAAATTTTAATAATAAGAAGGAATAAATTTATGAAAAAAGAAAAATTAACAAAGTATTTTATACTTGAAAAAAAAGAAAAAGAAATAAAAGAAGAAACTGTTAAATTATCATCAATTGCTCGGGCTCATAATAAAGTAAATGAAATGTTAAATGAAATTTATACAGATTATGGAAAAATAGGTAAATTAGTAGAAGGAATGTTAAAAGAAGCTAGTACTAATATCCTTGATGAATCTGAAGGAGATTGATTTGATAAAATAACAGTAAAAAGAAATATTACTGAAATGAACAAAAGAGGAAAAGATTTTATTAAAACTTTTGAAGAATTAAAAGCTTCTTCTTTAAGATTACAGGCATTGCATGAAGAAATTGGTTTTATTTTAAATAGATATATAAATTTAGGAGAATAAATGAATAGAAAAAGAAATAATTTTATGAAAGAAGGCGGACATAAAGTATTAAAACGAGGAGATGAATCTGTTGTTAATATGTTAAGACGATTTGATAATAAAATGGAAACAAATAATCTTTATGATGATATTAGAAAAAATCTTTATTATAAAAAACCATCTGATAAAAAAAGAGAGAAATTAAATAAAGCTAAAGCAAGAACAAGATATGCTAATAAAAATTATAAAAAGGAAAAATAAAATGAAAAAATTAGAATTAAGAAAATTAATAAAAGAAGAGATTCAAAAATTAAATGAAACTGGTGAAATGAATAAATATGATATTCAAAAAGGTGGCGAATATTATGAATGAGCAAAAGAAATAGAAAAAGATATAAAAAAAATTCAAAGAGCAACTAAAGGTATATTAAAATTTAAAAAAATGGAACCTTATGATAAATATCAAGGTCCATATGCTGTAGTTACAATTAATGGTAAAATTGATAATATATGAAGTATGGAATATGAAGATTTATTTATTGAAGATTTAAAATTATTGGGAAGTTGACAGTTATTAAGTAAAGCTCTTATGGGAGATCCTAAAGCTTTAAAAATTACAAAAAAAAAATAAAAAAAAATAAATTGTAATATTTATAATAAAATATATTATTAGATATAGTATAAAAATAACAAAAAAAAAATACAATAATTGTTTATTGTAACAAGTAATTAGTATAGTAAATATACTTTTTTATTAAGAATTTACAAATATTCTTAGATTTCTTAGAAAAAAAATATAAGATAAAAGGAGATTAAAAAATGAAGTCAGACATATTAACTGAAGCAATTGCCGATGCTAAAACTTTAAGAGAAGTTGCATTAGCAAATGCAAAAACTGCATTAGAGGAAGCTTTTACACCAAAGCTTAAATCAATGCTTTCTAAAAAAATTCAAAATGAAATTGAAGATGAAGAAATTGAAGAAGATGAAGAAGAAATTGAAGAAGATGAAGAAGAAATTGAAAAAGACGAAGAGGAAATCGAAGAAGATGATATTGATTTAGATGAAATTCTTAAAGAACTTGAAGATGAAGAAATTGAAGAAGATGAAGAAATTGAAGAAGATGAAGAAGAAATTGAAGAAGATGA
>JACKQG010003013.1_pt1 | contig 21187 bp, 23 predicted proteins | sample 8237621 | NCBI WGS metagenome assembly JACKQG01 (sample SAMN15677084, study PRJNA649215) | marine metagenome | biome: marine; feature: Black Sea; material: saline water; isolation source: suspended particulate matter (SPM) from the Black Sea western gyre | collected 2013-06-09/2013-06-10 | depth... | reverse complement strand
AACTTGAGGCGAACGCAACTGAATCAGTAGATTTTGTCGATCCACTTGGTGACAAATGGCATGACTTCGAAGTCTTTCATCATAATGCGCAAGAGTGGAAATCTTTACATCCAAACCAGCCACTCCCGGACTTGTTTATTGAGTCCCAAGATATTAGCTGGCGAGCTAGGCTTAGCGTTCAGGCTGAAATTCAACAGCATGTTGACCATGCTATAAGCTCAACCATAAACCTGCCTGCAAATACTAGTGAAGCTACAGTTAGCAACATATATATGACCGCATGGGAGAAGCAGCTGAAAGGCGTCACTGTTTACGTCGACGGAAGCAGGAGCGGAGTCTTAATTACCAAAAGTAAGGAAGACGACTTTCCACAACACTCTGCGCCAAAAAGACCAGAGAGCCTTGACTGTGATATTCACCTCACTAAGATCCAAGAAGAGACATGGCTCATTCTCGTAGGCCTACTTGATGGAAAGCCATATGAGATCTTTGGCGGGAAAGCAAACCTTATAGACTTCCCTAAAAAGTATACAAAAGGTAAAATAAGAAAACGTAATTTTAAATCAAAAAACGGAAAATACGACCTGCGCATTAATGATACAGACTTCATCTTTAAAGATATCGTTACACTGTTTAACAACCCAAACAATCTTGCTTTTGCAAGAATGGTCTCGTTAGGCCTTAGGCACGGGGCTAAAGTAAAGTTCATGGTTGAACAATTACAAAAAGACAGAAACAGTAGCATGTTCAGCTTCTCTAAATGTATCTCTCGAATACTGAAACAATACATTCAAGATGGAGCGATACCAAGTGACAAGATTTGTAAAAGCTGTAATAATGACTCACTAATCTATCAAGACGGTTGCGTCGCCTGCACTAATTGCGGTGCAGGACGATGCGAATAAAGGTGCAACATGAATAATATTAACGACTATGTGGAGTCCTCATACAACAACGCAAAAGATCATGGATGGCATGACCAGCCAAGAACAATAGGCGATTTAATATGCCTAATGCATTCAGAGCTTTCTGAAGCTCTTGAAGAGCATCGGAAAGGAAAGTCGCCTCAAGAGATCTATTTTGTATCAAAAAACCCTATGGTTCTGGGCTCCCCTGAAAAGCCAGAAGGAATCCCAATAGAGTTGGCTGACTGTATAATCAGAATATTTGATTTTTGTGGCCTTCACGACATAGATCTTGAGGAAGCGCTTTCCTTAAAGATGAAATACAACGAAACTAGACCCTATAGGCATGGCAACAAGGTAGTCTAGCATGATCGAATTTGAGGAATTGAGTCAGGATGAAGATTATAAACGTATAATCCAAGCAGTTGTTGTCAGTGCAATCTCTGACTATACGAAACTTTCACATCCAAAAAATAGAAACAAACGCTATCTTGAACAAAGCTATCGTAACTCTATTAATATGTTTTTTGACGACGACTACCGTTTCGAAGCATTCACCTCAGTCCTCACTGAAAAGCCTCTGGCTACAAAAGATCTAATCTCTATCCTAATCTCGAACCAAAGTGTCTCAATGAATAAAGCTCGTCAATACGCAATAGAAGAGTCAATACGCTACTGGTGGGAGAAAAACTTCCACGACATTAGCATACCGGCTTCGATTAATATCTTTGGTGTCGTTTATTCCGTACACACAGCGTCCACAGAGCATATAGATTTTGATACAAACAAACTATATTTGCCTATAAAGAAGGTCGGGTCTGATAGGATTTTCTTTAAGCTTTGCTTGAAGGCGATCCTGAAGGAATCCGAAATAGACCTTTCAGATGAAACCTTTGAAAAACTGCACAAAGTGTTTTATTTATTCTTAAAAATAAATGACGCATTTTAAGGCTTAAAAATGAATAGCATCCTCCTCTTCCTCCTGGTTCTACTCTTGACAGTGATCTTAAAGAAGAACCACTCCTTAAAGGCAGATAACAGAAAGATCTGCAACCAGCTAAACGAAAGCGTACTCCTGGCAGCTCATCTTGAACAGATTGAGCAATACAAGCAAAACAAACACATCCTTAATGTTAAGATTTCAAAATTAGAAGTTAGCAATGCAACTCATAGCTCTAAGATATCGGAGCTACAAACGATTGTAAAATCTACGAAAACTGAACACAAACTAGAATTAAAAGAAAAAGTAGACGCCGCAAGAAAAGACGCTATCAAAAAGTCTCGTGCAGTAATAAGGGGTCAGGCCACCGAGCACTTAGCCCCATACATACTCGCAGATACGAACCCGAAAGATTATAGATTTATGGGAAATCCTATAGATTACATCTGCTTTGAAGGACTTTCAGATTTACTAGACGGTGTTTCCAACGAGATAACTTCGATACATTTCATCGATATCAAAACAGGAAAGTCTTCTTTAAGTAAAAGCCAACGACGGATACGAGATGCTATTAAAGAATCTCGTGTCCAATTCTCAGAAATAAACCTAGATAAAGAATTAGAAAAAGAAAATGATCAAATTAAAAAAGGGTCTAAAAGTAACGACACTACAAAAAGTTAGAATCAAAGATGATGATTGGAATAGGCCTGGGGGTGGATACTTAAACCCAGGCTCTGTGGTTATCATAACAAGCGGGCCAACAAGAATCTCTGATGTGCCTTTTAAAGTCCTCTCAGGCTCTGGTGAAGTTACTCATCGGAACCCTACGGGGGAAACTCTAGTGCAAATCGCACCAGGACCAGGAAGGTTCTTCTTCTCTCAAGGTCATGAAACAAAATCACCTTATGATTTCGGAACTTTAGATACAAAACTATTCGAGGTCTGTAATGACTGAAGAACTTTCCGTCTATATATTTTGGGAGTTCGATATCGAAACAGATCCCGATACTCAAAGATGTTTAGAAATCACCCCTGAAGACCTTCAGGAGTCGCTAGATGACAAAGAAAAAAGCATACATCTAAATGATTGCCTTTGTGAATTTTATGACGTTCCGAGCAAATTCACCTACCTTCAAGAAGAATTCGAAGATTCTCAAGACTCCTTAACGGACTACCTTTCTGATACCTACGGGTGGCTGATTAAAAGTGTTTTGAACTTATAAAGCCCCTAGATACAAAAGGTAACAGCGCATATTACTTTATGTGCTTAATCACTAAAAAAGAAATTAAAGTTCACTAGCCTATGAGAAAACCTTGGAATGAATATTTCATGGATTTAGCATTTATGGTTGCTACAAGAAGCACTTGCGCTCGAAAAAAAGTAGGCGCCGTAATTATAAATCCAGAATTCAAAGCCATTATAGCTACAGGTTATAATGGCTCCTTACCGTCAGCACCACATTGCGAAGATGTAGGGTGTCACGTTGTCGATGGGCATTGCACCACAACAATACATGCTGAAACAAACGCTATTAATCAAGCGGCTAAAATGGGAGTCAGGCTACAAGGCGCTGCAATCTATTGTACCTGCAAGCCTTGTTGGAATTGTTTTAAGAATTTAATTCAATCCAATATAAGAACAATCTACTTCCAAGAGGACTACGCTGATCCAAACCGAAAATTATATGAGAATTATTTAAATAAAAACAGAACGATAATATTCAAACAAATTCCAATCGTAGAAAGACTACCGTAATGATTATTACGAAAAAAGACCCTCTTTCAGGGAAAGTTAATTCAATTGAAATTCCAATAACGCAAAAAGAACTGAATCGCTGTAATGCTAGGCATGAAAACGACGAATACATTCAAGACATCGTTCCCCATCTAACCGCATCTGAAAGGGAATTCTTAATGACAGGCATTACCGACGTAACGTGGGATGTATGCTTTCCGTCGTTAAGCGCTCACCTTGGAAAAACTACTGAATCTTGGCCGCAATCGGCAAACAGCTTACCCCCCACAAAAGGAATGATTAATGGCGAATAAAAAGATTACAGGGATCCCCGAAATTGATATGATTGCAGCTTCTATTGCCAAGAAATTTGGCAAAGAAAACATCATGACTTTAGGGCCTAAATATGAAAAAGTTACTCCAATCTCTACAGGCTCAATATCTTTGGACGCTTGCCTTGGTGTTGGAGGTTTGCCTAATGATCGTGTCGTCGAAGTATATGGTCCGCCCAGTGCTGGAAAAACCTCACTCTGCTTACAAATACTTAAGCAATTTACAGACAAGTATGGATACGACAGACCTCCTGTATATGTTGACCTTGAGCGCACTACTGGTCTGGACCTTGTCACTTCTATGGGGCTTCAACCCAAAAAAATGATCTTTTGCTATCCTGACACAGCTGAAGAAGCGCTTCAACTATGCCAAGACCTTGGCAAAACAGGAAAGGTTAGCATAATAGTTTTTGATAGTATTGATGCTGCTCAAAGTGAAAAAGATACTAAAAGGCTGATGAACGAAACAGGTGTTGGTGATCTTCCTCGACTGCTTTCAAAAGCTTTACGGTCTATATCCAAGATAAGCGTTGATAACCAATGTCTGTACCTATTCATCAATCAAGTCCGAATGAAGATCGGAGTTATGTATGGTAACCCTGAAACCACTAGTGGAGGCAACGCGATACCCTTTTACTGTTCTGTTCGCTTGCGAGTAAGTAGCAAGCCTTCTAAAGATCAGGATGGTGCCATAACTATGAAGGTGAAAATAATTAAAAACAAAGTAGCTCCCGCATTAAACAAGGCTGCTGAATTTGATTTTATTTGCGGCAAGGGTACAGATCCTTACTTAGATATCATCGGTTACGCAAAAGATACAGGTCTGATAAGATTCGCTGGATCAGCTGTTAAATGGCTGAATCCCACCACCGGAGAAGAAGAGTCTCTTTGCAGCGGTGGCAAGATGGGTGCAAAAAGCCACTTCATCGAGAACCCCGAAGACTATAAAGCTCTGTACGACTACATCCTTGATCCGCCAGAAGAAAGAGAAGAAGAAGCTAATGACTCATGATTGCTCTTCTCACGCGTTTTCTCCTGACAGAAGTATAACCTCTGATTATACTGAGTCGAAATACGTGCATTTGCACGTACACACAGAATATTCTTTGCTTGACGGAATAAATAAAGTCTCCAGACTCCCTTCCTTTGTTAAGACTATGAATCAGCCAGCAGTGGCGATGACAGATCATGGCAATATTTCTGGCTGCTATAGGTTTTACAAGGAATGCAATAAAGTAAATGTCAAACCCATAATAGGCATGGAAGCTTACTACTCTATCAACGACAGGACTCTTCGAGAGCCAGACGAAATGGGGAAAAGTTATTACCATTTAATCCTTTTAGCTCAAAATAATATTGGCTTACACAACTTAATAAAGCTGTCCTCTAAAGCCTATACTACCGGCTTCTATAGGAAGCCTAGGATTGATGATAAGCTTCTTGCAGACCACTCGGAAGGCCTAATTGCCACCACTACTTGTCTGGGTAGTCGTGCCTCTCAGCTTATATTAAATAACGAGACTGCCGCAGCCGAAAAGTTAATTCATCACCATAGGGCTATGTTTAAAGATAGGTTTATAGTTGAATTACAGTTGCACCGAGAAGAGGAACAGCAAGCCGTGAATAAGGTCTTGCAACAAATTGCTTTAAAAAACGATTTTCCGATGATAGTCACAAACGACTGCCACTACGCCTATGAGCATGATAAGATGCATCATGAAGCGGCATTATGCTTGCAGACTAAGACAACATTATCGAACCCAAAGCGATTTTCATTTGGTGAAATAAAAGTTCATATGGCAGATCATGACTGGATGTGGAACGAAGCTTCAAATCAAAGAATGCCATACGATGTCATTTCAAATACTATTGAACTTGCAAACATGATAGACTCGGACACTTACTTTATGGACAGGATGAACAGATATCCAAAGTTTAAAGACTTGCCCGAAGGCTATACTAGCATTGACTTTTTAGCATTAGAGAGTCAGCACGGATTATTCAATAGGTTCGGCCAGATGCCGGGCTTAGAATATCAAAACAGATTAACCCATGAACTTAATGTAATTAAAAAAATGGGGTTCTCTGATTACCTGTTAATTGTCGCTCAATTCATGAATGGAGCGCGAACAAGAGGTGTCCTCCATGGACCTGGTCGTGGCTCTGCTGCAGGATCCCTAATCGCTTACGCACTAGGCATCACTGAAGTTGATCCAATCAAGTACGGCTTAATTTTTGAAAGATTTTTAAATGAAGGTCGAGGAGCTACCCCTCTAATCTTCGATAAACAAATGGCCATCAAAGCAGATGGCTTGACTATACCTTTTTAACTCACGCACTAGGAGAACCCTATGAGTAAGACTTACGCAGCAACTCTTTACGCAATCCAGGACAACCATGGACAGCTAATTAACATTAAGAACCGCTCCCTTTACACGACTAGAGTCGATGCTAGAACGGCTAGACGCTCATTAAATCGAAACGATGTGCGAATAGTACGGTGTGAGTTTACAAACCATACCGAATGGACTCCCGCCAGATGAAACCTGGTGTAACAACTGTAGCTGAAGCCGTAGGGTTTTTAATTAGACACTACTCAGATCTACACGATGAGCATCGATTTGAAAAGATTTCAGACTGCGCTGATTCAATAATGAAAAGCGAAAGACCCGGTACAACTTTCCGCCACGAGGATGGGAGTTGGACCAATAACGACTACTGCGATTACTATATAAATTTGATTGCAACTATAACAGTACGATGGGATTCCGAAAAAAATGAAACTAGATCAAATACCTAAGTTTTGGCGCAACAATGCGCCTGCAAAATCATTCACAGATAACTACTGGACTGACGGGTATGACTTGTACTCCTATCAACTTAAGATAGGCGAGACTCTTCCAGACGGAACCAAAATACTCTACGACTATACCAGAACTGCTGGCAGCTTTATTTCTGCTACAACTAGCCGTCATGTAAATTTGGCAGCCTTCTATGCAAATAGAAAAGAAGCCCCCAGGTGTCAGTAGCTAACAGCCACCCTTACACCTTCTAACAATAGGCAGAATCCAACGCTTAAACATAGGAACCTCATGGATCAAAAAAGAAAAGAAACATTACAGTACATTGATAACTGTATTATAGATAAAAGAATTAATCAAGTAGACCCTGATTTCCTAGAGTTTGAAATTAAAATGTCTTCTTTAAAAGATTTGCAAATGGTTTCTGACTGCTTATATGCAGCTGCGAATCTTCAAGACGAAAATATTCAGTTGCCAATCTTCGCTAACAACCCTCACAACAGCATCCTGTTGTACATAGCTGGGCTGACAGATGAATTTGATTTTTTAAAGGCCAGATCAAATACTATAGACGGATCCCCTCCTGACATTGATATTGACCATGATGCTTTAGATCGAGAAATTGCAATTGAGTGGTGTGCCGATTACTGGGGACAAGACAAAGTAGCGAATATAATAACACATGGAACCTTCAAGCCGAAAAGTCTTGCTCGCTCTTATTATCGAATCACCGAGAAGGAATCTGAAGATTTAAATGAATTGTTAAAAAAGATTCCTCCACCTAAGTTTGGCAAAGAAGCTACCTTGGAGGAGGTTCTTGAACTAAACCCTGAAGTCAAAGACGATGAGAGGTATGGAGACTTCTTGGAATTCGCTGATAGAATAGAGGGCATGGTATCTAATTTTGGTATCCATGCCGCTGGAATTATCATTAGTGATAACGACATAGACAATATAGTTCCTCTATGGAAAAATAAGAAAGCTGAAAGAATAACTCAGTTCGACAAAGACGAATGTGAAGAGTTAGGTCTGATTAAATTCGATTTCTTGGGAATAGACACTCTTTCTATAATCAAGGAGTGCGTCAGCCTTGTTGAAGAAAACCATGATGTTAAATTGAATCCATACGCTATTGAAGATTTTGACGAAGCTACATATGCCACATTAGACAAAGGCTTACTCACGGGAGTCTTTCAGATGGAAACTTCTGGCGTGGCTAAAAAGCTCATTGTAAAAATTAAACCAAGATCTATAGAAGATTTATCTGCCATTTCTGCTTTGAACAGACCAGGCCCCCTACAAGCTGGACTCGACAAAGAATACATAATCAATAAATATAACAATGCTCCGCCATCAAGCCTTCCAGAAAACATAGCTAACATTTTAAAAAGCTCATACTGGACTCTTGTCTATCAGGAGCAAGTTATGGAGATCTGTTCTAGTATCGCTGGGTTCACCCCCAAAGAAGCCGATGATATTAGGAGAGCTATGGGTAAGAAGAAAGTAGAAGTACTCAACGAGTATCAAAAGAAATTTGTAACTGGGTGCATTTCTGTAGGTGGCCTGTCAGAATCCTATAGTCAAGACCTATGGGATAATCTTTTAGGTTTTGCAGACTACTGCCTACATGGAAGCACGAAGATCAATGCTCAAGGTGGAGCCTTAAGTATTGAAAATATTGTTAAAAACAAGATTCCTGCGACTATCGTATCTGCTGATACTAATTCTGAAAGATTTTATTTACAAAGAGTTGCTCAATGGTATGAAAAAGGCAAAAAGAAATGTTATAAGTACGTAACAGATACTGGAGCTGAGATTTCTTGCACTCCAGAACATAAATTTTTAACTATTAATAACGAAATGGTTGAAATTGAATCCATATATGAACGAAACTTAATATTAAAAACACAATAAGAGGTTTTCTTATGGCTACACACTCTACAAATATCTCTAACGGGACCCATATTATAGGGAGTACAGTTCAAATTGACACTTTAAATGTCAATAAAACGAGCACCCATGAAGAGATAATGAACTCTCTTCCTTCTTATCATACAATCATCGCATCAGGGCTAGCTAGCCCTGAAACAATTTCATTAGTTGCTCCTGTGAGCGTTGATCATGTAGACAATTCTATGTTTTTTGTTAACGGACAAGCACTATCAAGAATGCCTGACCCGGACGACTCGGGACCAGGCTATTATTTAACTGCAGACGGAATGACTTTAACCATAAACGGTTTCACTAATTTAAACACTAGTGAGATCCATGGATTGTATACAGATCAACCATAATGTTAATATGATCCAAAATACACTATCTAAATAGGAGAGAGAAAATGGCCGTTGTATATCCAGGATTAGTAAATATAGACGCTTCTACAATTACGGTAACTAACGTGAATGTTTATGACGACAATCAAAGAACGCATACTTATGATCTCACAGATCAGATTCCCGCTTTCGATCCAACTCTATCAGTTGAGGAGCAGGCAGGATTAAGTCAAATCACACTCCCATCACCTGCTAGAGTTAACACTCTTATGATTATTTTAGATGGGTTAACTTTATCTCCTAAGCTTTCTTCTGATCCTCTTGCTAAAGGGGACTATGAAGTTATAACTAGCAGTAAAATTGAGTTCACCTGGGATTCTGCTGATTTGCCCAGACGGCATAGTGCTGATGACACTCCTGTCCTGCTCGCCAGATACACACTAGCTTAATAAGGATTCTACAATGGCTACAAGAAGAACCGACTTACGCAAAGGGGCGATTGACAGCTCTGTCATAACCCAGATTACAAATTCCGTCATATCACAAGTAGCAGGATCAATTGGTGCAACTGGACCTGCTGGTGCAACTGGACCTCAGGGAGTCCAAGGCCCCATAGGGGCTCAAGGTGTCACTGGCGTTCAAGGTGCCGCAGGACCTACAGGTAATGATGGTGTACCAGGAATCCAAGGCCCCACTGGAGCCGATGGTGCTACTGGCCCCATAGGGCCTCAAGGTGTTCAAGGATTAGCAGGCAACGACGGAAGTGAGGGTGCTGCTGGTCCTCAGGGCGCACAAGGCGCTACAGGTGACGATGGAGCTGTAGGCCCTCAAGGCAGTGCAGGCTCCACTGGAGCTACTGGCCCGCAGGGCGCCACTGGAACTGACGGGTCGCCTGGTACTCAGGGTCCCGCAGGGACCCCTGGTGCGACCGGAGATACTGGAGCTACGGGTCCACAAGGAGCCACAGGAACTGACGGTTCTGACGGACTCGCTGGAGCTCAAGGTCCCGCAGGAGATACCGGAGCTACGGGTCCACAAGGCGACGCTGGTGTCGCAGGGCCAATCGGCGCTACCGGAGCAACAGGACCCCAAGGGGTAACTGGCAACGATGGTCCTCAAGGCGTTGCTGGAATCGACGGAACAAATGGAGTGCAAGGCCCAGCGGGTGATACTGGTGCAACAGGACCGGCAGGCGCAACCGGATCGACTGGCCCCAGAGGCGACGCATTCGCTATAGACCAAACAGCAGCATTGAATGAAAGTGCTATTGCTACTGTTGAGGGCATCTCTTCAATTGATGCACAAAACCCATACTTCTTTGTTATCACTACTGACAACAGGTCTAATAGTAGTACACCGAGTCCTTTAGTTGGCGACATGTCTGGACGCCTTGTTGTCTATGATGGAACCTCTTGGTCTGATTTTGGTCAGTTTACAGGTACAAAAGGTGATACTGGCGATACAGGCCCTCGAGGGCCTGCTGGTACACAAGGCACCACAGGAAGCACTGGAGCTACCGGACCTCAAGGAGCTGCAGGGCCTGCTGGGGCGACTGGTGATACCGGCCCTCAAGGGGACACGGGTCTCACCGGAGCAACAGGACCGCAAGGCGATACTGGTGTCGCAGGGCCTGCTGGGGCGACTGGTAGCACAGGCCCTCAAGGTGACATTGGAGCGACAGGCAGCACTGGCGCTACAGGATCCACTGGAGCAACAGGCCCTCAAGGTGTGCAAGGCGACACGGGCTCAACAGGTCCTACTGGAGCTACGGGTCCTCAAGGCGACGCTGGTGTCGCAGGGCCAACCGGTGCTACCGGAGCGGCTGGCGCCGATGCAAACAATGCAACTATTGCGACCACTCTTTCCACCCACAGCGGCTTTATAGCAAGCGTTGGGGATGACCTAGCAGCAGACGCTAGCTTTCAAGCGAACGTCAAAGGCGACACAGGGGTAACCGGACCGCAAGGCGACACAGGCGTCCAGGGGTCCACTGGAGATACGGGCCCAACAGGATCTACCGGGGCCACCGGACCACAAGGCGACACAGGGGCAACCGGAGACACCGGACCTCAAGGCCCTACGGGGGCAACAGGAGCCACAGGCTCTCAAGGAGCTACTGGCTCTCAAGGAGCTACTGGCCCTGTTGTGATCGCAACAGCAAGTACTCTTGGTGGTGTTAAGATTGTTGGGAATAACCTTTCTATCAATTCCATTACAGGGGTTCTGTCTTCTACAGATACGAATACTACTTATACTGCTGGTTCTGGATTGACTTTAAATGCCGAAGCATTCAGTATCACCAACAGCATTACTGCAGGTACGTTAAATAATGATGCAAAAACCGTAAACTTATCTTTCAATTCACAAGGTATGATTACTGCTGCTACTTTACAAAACATTGAGATTGCACAATCACAAGTAACTAGCCTAAGCGCATCTTTAAATGCAAAACAGGATAGTCTCACTTTTGGTATTTCTGATACCAATGCAGTTAAAATCGATTCTAATTCTATAGCTGATAATGAATACCCTAGGTTTACAGCCAGCGGTTTAGAAAGCTTAGCTGTTACTGAAGTCAAAGCGGATCTTAGCTTGAACAATGTGGAGAATACCGCATTGTCCGCTTGGGCGGGCACTACCAATATTACTACTTTAGGTACTGTCGCTTCAGGAACTTGGAATGCTTCTACCATAAGCTCCAGTAAAGTTGCTTCAGGCATTGCTTCAGGTGATGTCATTAAGGCATCCAGTACAGCTACTAGTGGGCAATTTGCCAAATTTACAACCAGCGGTATAGAAGGTCATACTCTTTCTGCATCAGATATTAGTCTTGGAAGCGTGGAGAATACAGCCCTTAGTTCTTGGGCTGGTACTTCCAATATTATTACGCTTGGAACTATAACTGCAGGCGAATGGAAATCGTCTACTACGATTGCTGATGCTTATATTTCTAGTGCTAGTGATTGGAATTCAGCCGTAACAGACTTAGGCACTACGAGTAGTCTAACTACTGGCGCTAAAGGAAATTTAGTTGCCGCAATTAATGAAATTGATGCTAACAATAGTTCCACGCAATCAGCTTTAGATTCTTTAGAAACCAAAGTAGGTAGTGTCGTTCTGGGTACTGCTGCAACTAATGTTGCTGCTGCTGTAAATGAACTGCACGGAGAAATAAACTCCAACGATACTGATATTGCAAGTCTTCAAACTCTTGCGAACACTCATGAGTCAGCCATCGGTTTAGAAGATGGCGGAACCTACTCAGCGCTATCGTCTGCTAATTACGCCACCGATGGCGTCTTGAAGACTGCTGTGAATTCTTTAGATACTCAAGTTAAAACCAATGCAGACAATATTGATCTTTTAGAAATTAGAGGCGGCGGTCTTTTCGAACAACAAGATCACGGATCTAGCGTTTACTCTGTTATCATGCCTTTAACAATGAAGATCAGTTCTCATCTTGGACCTTTTGAAATTGACATGGCAAATATTGTAACTAACAATGGCGCAGGCGATATCATATTTTATGGCTGCAAAACTAAAACTCACGAAGATTCACACTTTCAAGTAGATACCACAAATGGTGATGCAATTTTTACAGGCTATCAAGGTTAAAAAACTTTACAGGAGATCATTATGCCCTCATCTTTAAGACAAAAAGCAACAACAGACGAATCAACTTTAGGCACTTCAACAGTACCTTGGGAAAAGGTCTTTACAAAAGACGCTAACTTTTCCGGAGATGTAACGGTTGAAGGTAATTTGACCGTTACTGGCAACGCTACAGAAGTTACTGTAGACAAGCTGGCCGTCGAAGAAAGCATGATTAAGGTTGCTAAAGTAAATACTGGCACCTCTGCTGATATTGGCGTTTACGGCGTTGAAGATACCAGCGGAACCCCCAAATATCATGGTTTGGTACGTGACGCTACCGATTCCACCTGGAAGTTATTCGAAGCCAACCAAGAAGCTCCCAACGACACAACTGTTAATTTTTCTGGTTTTGGAAACGTTGACGGCACCTTACAGGCAAAACTAAACCTTCCTGCTGCTGGTGATCTTAAAATTGATGGAACTGTAGTAGGCACAAATGCAACCGAGTTGAATTATCTTGATGGTGCTACTGCTGGAACTGCTCTAGGCAGCAAAGCATTGGTTGTTGACGTTAATGGAGATATCGGAGGCATTGCTACTTTAACAGCTCAAACATTGTCTGCAGGTAACATTAGTATTAATGGCAGCGCTATCTCTTCTAGTAGTGGTGCTCCCTCTTTTGCAAACGTTGCTATTACTGGTGGGACTATTGACGGTACTGCCATCGGTGCTAATACCCCCTCTTCTGCAAAAGTAACTACTTTGAATGCTACTGAGGCAACCACCTTGGATGGCGCAGTTACTCTTGGCAATACTGCTGCAGATGATATTGTAGTAGCAGGTAGACTTGATTCTGATATCATTCCAAAAACAGACAGTGCCCGTGATTTAGGTACTTCTGCTCTCAAAATGCGTCATGTTTATTCAGATCAAATTACAGCAACTACTATCAATGCATTTACTGCTGGTGGAGCAATTGATTTTAATAATGAAAGTCTTACTAATGTAGATATTGATAGCGGTGATATATCTGGAACTAATATTACTGTTGGTGTAGGTAAGACTCTTGACGTTTCGGCTGGTACTATTACTTTTGCTCCAGACCAAGTTCTTAATGTTGATCTTGCTACAATTAATACTGCAAATAAAGTTTCTCTCGACGCATTAGATATTGATGGTGCAACTGAGATGAATGCACCTCTTGTTGACGCTGATCTCCTTATTGTTGATGATGGTGGTGCTGGTACAGAGAGGTCTATGCTAGCATCTCGTATCCCCACTTATGTAATTTCTAAGCTAGGTGGTGGCACTGGCGTTACCCATCTTAATGGCACGTTTAGTATTGGTCAAGCAGTTGAAACTACCGATGATGTTACCTTTAACACTGTTACTGCAACTACTTTTTCTGGTGTAGTAACTGATATCTCTAATCATACAACTGCAAATCTGAGTGAAAATATTAATCTATACTTCACTAACGAAAGAGTAGACGATAGAGTTGGTGCGCTACTATCTGAAGGGCAATCAATTGGTCTCACTTATGCTGACAATGATACCGAAGGTGATCCTGCACCATCATTAACAATTGCAGTTGATACTGCAACTACTGCCGATTTGGGTGTAGCTTCATTTGCGACTGCAGACTTTAGTGTTAGCAGTGGCGCTGTTACTATTAAAGCCAGCGGAATTTCAAATGCTCAAATCGCAAACCCAGCAATGTCTATTGCTGGGACGACAGTTAGCCTGGGCGGCACACTCACTGCTGCCTCTATTGCTGCTGCTATCGATGGCGAATCAATGGCATTAACAACTGTTACCGATCTTGATGGTCCTCAAAGCGACTTGACAATCTTTGACACTAACAATGCTAGTCGCACCCTTACGGTAGGGCACAATACTGGTACTATTGCAATTCCTGGTGATTTTGATCTTACAGGAGATATGAAAGACGATCTCAATCTTGTAGCAACAAAGAAGTATCAAATTAATAGTGCTGATGTCTTGTCTGCCACTACTCTTGGAAGCGGTGTTGTCGCTTCTAGCCTTACTTCAGTAGGTGCTCTTGCGATAGGTAGTATTGCTTCTGGTTTTGGAGCTATCACTACTGCAAGCAATATCTCAACTAGTGCAGTTATTGATCTAGCTGCTGATGCAGATGCAGACGACTATGCGGCAGATAGCACTAGTGGTAGGCTTACTTTAGGTACGGATGACGATCTAAGTCTTTATCATGGTGGAATTAATTCTTATATTGTCAATAAAATTGGCGAACTTCGGCTTGACGCTCCCGCTTCTAGTGAGATCTCACTCTCTATAGCTGGTACCGAGCAGGCGCATATCGATGCTGACGGTATCGATCTTGCCGACGGTAATGACTACAAGATTAATAACGTCTCTGTACTTTCAGCGACTACTCTTGGTTCTAGCGTAGTCACTTCTAGTGTCACTACTGTGGGTGCGTTAAACTCTGGTAGTATTACTAGTGGATTCACATCCATTGATGTTGGTTCAGGTGCAATCACAACAATTGGAACCCTTACTGGGGGAATCCTAGCGGTTGATAATGTTCAGATTAGTGGAGCTAACATTGGACACACCAATGATATTGACCTGCTTACTGTTGCAAGTGGAACTCTTACTGTTGCAGGGCGTGTAGATTTAACTACACTCGCTATTGGTGGTACTGATATTACTGCTGACGCAACTGAACTGAATTATGTTGATGGAGTTACAAGTAGCATCCAAACTCAGATCAACACTAAAGCTCCAATAGCCAACCCAACCTTTACAGGTGGAATTAGTATCGGATCAGTAAGTGTTGATGCAACTGAACTTGCAATTCTCGACGGTGCAACACTTGATACTACTGAATTAAATTATGTTGATGGCGTCACTGGCTCTATTCAAACTCAGCTTGACGCCAAGCAACCCCTTGACGCTCAACTTACCACGCTTGCTACTACAGCTTCTACCATTGCTGGTGAAATTGCAGCGTTAATCGAGGGGGAAATTGCAGTTCTTGATGGCGCAACTGCTGGTTCAGCAGCTGCAAATAAAGCTGTTGTGGTTGATGGTTCCAGGGATATTGATAACCTCGGCACCGTTACTGCTGGTACAATAATTGGCTCTGTTGTTAAAGCAGACGCTTCCAACAAGCTGGAATCTACTGGGCTTACAGCAAATAGTCTAACGGTTGATCATATAACTATTGATGGCAATGAAATTACCAGTGCTAGCGATCAGGATCTAATTTTAAATTCTGGCAGTGGTGTGATTAAGCTTCACTCGAATGACAACCTTGAGCTTCAAGGTACTGGTGGTGACATAACCGTTAGCGGAGATATTACTTTTGCTAGAAATATTTTCAAAAGCATAGGTGAAATTATAGATGACGATTACTCTCTAGCAGATGGAGACCACATCCTTCTATTCAACTTAAGCGCTAATAAAACTTTGACTCTCCCAGCATCAAGCACCAGCGCTGTTACTGACAGAGTGATAATTATTAAAAATATTGGTAGTGCCAACACTTTGAACTTTACCTCTGGTAGCAATATAGATAACGATACAGCCTCTAATACTACTTTGACTTCTCTTCAAAGTATAACTTTGGTCGCCACCGGTTCTAATGGTTGGCAATCGATTTAACATAATCTTAAAATACACATAAAGTAATCTCTTGTTTTTGAGGGGTGGTTCGCATTGGCGGGCTACCCCTTTTTTTATATATAAAGGAAAAGAAAAATGTTCGACTCGTTTCAAGAAGCACTAGAAGGTGCTCTACAGTGGACGAAATGGCAGGGCCTAACCATCAAGTCTATAAAGACTTATAAAATAGAGCCACACGAATTCTACTCAACAGAATTCACTACAACAACTAACAAAAGTTATGTCTGTACTTGGGACAGCTCTCAAGTAACATTCATTGAAATACCCAACGAAACCTCAAGGAACCTAAATGCGTATAGTCGCAACCTATGAAAACCCAAAATTCTGTAATCTTGCAGATATTGACAACTATAAAAACAAATTCAATTTCGATGGATTTGAAACCACAACTATTTATGCTTTTAGCTTAGTAGACCTAAAGCGACAAGTAAACTCAACAAGACTTCAAAGAGCCTCTCAAAGAGGCTCTAGCAGGCCCTTGAAGTTAAGTGATTTAACCATTAGAATAAAGGATTAACTTATGAAAATAATTTCAAAGGAGTACCTTGGAGAAGAAGAAGTTTATGATATTGGTGTAGCTTCTTTGGAAGGCAATCATAACTTTGTTCTCGAGAATGGAATTATAGCTTCTAATTGTTTTAACAAGGCGCATAGCGTTAGCTACTCCATACTCACTTATGTAAGTGCGTATATGAAGACGCATTACCCTGTAGAGTTTTTTACTGCGTTAATGTCCACAAGAAGTAAAACCTTACAGCCTAAATCCTGGGCAGTTAAAGCTCCTGAATATATCGAAGAAGCTAAAAAGTTTGGCGTACATGTGTATCCTCCATTTGTGAATCAAAGCGGATATGAATTCACCATTAACAATAGTGAAATATATTTTGGACTTAATGCAATTAGAGACGTCGGTAAGACTGCTGCTCGTATGATTATTAAGGCAAGACAAAAAACACCATTTAAATCTGTTAAAGATTTTATTTCAAGAATTAACCTTCAAAAAGTAAATACAAAAACGTTCGATGCTCTTGTTAAGGCTGGTGCCTTCGACAAGCTAGGTTACGATAGAGCAGGACTTCTAGAAAAGTGCCCTTTAATTTACGCATACGTAAGAGACCTTGAAGACTACAAGCAGCGTCAGCTAGACGTCGTGGAGCGAGACAATTACAACAACCAAGTTGTTCCGCTTATAGAGCGTAGAAATTTTCTTAGAAAAGAGCTTAAGAAAATACAGAACAGAATTGATAAAGATAAAATAAAAGAGAATGACATAGATAATTTTCACCTCATGTCTGAGGAACTAGAACCGTTAGAAGCTGAGAACTTAAAGAAAAAAGTCTCTCTAAAGCCGAAAGAGAAGCCTGAGTTCCCCGAACTTCTTAAGTCAGATTCCATTGAACTAGGTATGGAAGAGATATTAAATCAAGCAAATTACATTGGTTGTTACATTGGTGGACATCCATTAGACTTGATATCAATTAAAAAAGACGACCTGGATTCATTAGAGGAAGGTGATTACGCTAATGTCGCCGGTGTTATCCTTTCTATCAAAGAGATTACAACAAGAAAAAACAAACAGATGGCTTTCATTGAAATTAATGATAAAACTAGTTCAGCTGAAATTGTTATTTTTCCACAGTTATGGAAAAAAGTTTCGAATCTAGGCTTAAAAGAAACTACAATCGTTACTTGTAAGGTAAAAGTTGAACAAGTTGAGCCAGATATAAAGCTTATTTTAAATTCAATTAACGTTTATAAGGACTTTTATGAGATGGACTCCTGAAGAAGAATACCTATTGCAACTATTTACTGGTGAAAAAACCTTTAAAGAAATCGCTGAATTAATCTGCCTAAAACATGAGCAAGGAACTCCTGGCTTTCCAGTTAAGCGAACCTTCGACGCAGTAAGAACTAAAGTTTCTCGAAAAGACAATTCGAAGCTACCGCAGACTTATGACAATGCATGGAAGAATATTATCGACACCGCCAAGGAGTTCAGGTCTAAAAGCTCTAAGCTAGAGCTAGGACTTAGCACTTCAAAAGCCAGAAAAATAATATCCTTTAGTGATCTACATATACCGTTTTTCCTTTGGGAGGACATGAAGGTCGCACTTAACAAACACAAAGACGCTGATATTGTAGTCCTGAATGGAGACATCCTTGACGCCTATATGTTTAGCACATTCAGTAAAACTAAAAGCATTGCTGCAATAAAAGAATACATTGCAGCATTCGACCTAGTACATTATCTGTCAGACAACTTTCCCACAGTAGTCCTGGTATCGGGAAATCATGATTACAGAACTACCAGGGCAATAAAACAAAGCGGACTCTCTAGCGATGTAATGAAAGTTTATCGTCCAGATCTTCTTTCTCGCATTGCGGCAGGAGAAAAACTAAACACTTTTGGTGAACTAGAGACTATCGTAGATTTCAAGAATGTTCATTATCAAAAATATGACTCATGGTACGTTCGAATTGGAAAAACCATCTTCTGTCATCCAAGCGGATTCGGAAGTAAATACCCGGGCGCAACCGTAGTTAAACTTCACGATCACTTTTCACAACGTATGGATTCTAGTGATTTCGATTCTATCGTTGTAGGCCATACACACAAAGTGTACAAAGGTGTTATCTCTGGAAAGCTACTTATCGAACAAGGTGCTATGGCACATAAACTTCCCTATCAATTCAGAGCAGATTTAAGATTTAAAAATGCGATGAATGGCTACGCTATCATTTATCAAGATCCAGATGGCAACACAAACTTCAATGACTCTACTCCTATTTATTTAGGCTCACATTTACCCACAAAAAAAGGTGTAATCTAAACATGTCAAACGACGAACTAGACCCTAATGTTCAAGAACAACCAGTACCCTTCGGATTCTTAATCCCTCTCTCTCAAGCTCTTGAAGCTAGAATCGACTACAACTTCAACTCCATGATTCAATTATCTCTACTCGTGGAGTATCTCTATCAGGAACTTGAAGGTAAAGATATTGAAATTGAAATGGGAGATAAGTTTCAAGCTTTCCAAGATGAACGAGTAAAAGAAATAAAAACTCAGTTCGAACTTCAAAAGACTGAAGCCGAAGCTGAAGCTGAGATAGCTGAATCAAAAATAAACCTAAAGGATAATTAAATGACCTGGTCCTTTATTAAGCATGTCTCCCAACACCTGGAGCGTCCCAGACTGGGGGAGCAAAAAGCTCCCACCTTGTGGCCTAGCTCCGCAACAGCAGTAATAGACGGGGCTCCCGTAGGGAAATGCCGGAGGCAGGCTTTCTTTAGATTTGCTAAAGACAATTATTACTTTGATAAGAAGTACGAACATTTAAAGCCTCTCGTTGACCTCGTTGACGAGTACAAGACACCTACAGACAAATACATGCGTTGGATTTGGATCCAAGGCGAACTGTATGAAGAGTACTGTATCAACATGGCTAAAGAATCAGGGATCTATATTGGCTCTCAAGTCAGTATATATGTTCCTGGCTATAATATTTCTGGCAAGATTGACTTAATTGTAGTCGATCCGGAAACCACTAATCTTCATATCGTTGAAGTCAAATCGGTTTACGGGTTTAACGCTAACAGTGTTCTTGGTACAGACTCCCAGCACAGGAAAGGTCTTATCGGCACGCCTAGAGACGCTCACCTAATGCAACTAGGGATTTATCAATGGTGGTACGGCAACAGTAACGAGGAGTTTGGCGCCGCATTACTTACCTACGGCGCTCGCGATACTGGTCGTTTCGCTGAGTACATGGTTACTGTTGAGAAAGGTGACGATGATCTTGACTACATATTCTACCAAGGTCACACACCAATCACTACCAAGAAGGTTAATTCTAATATTACAATTCAAAGTATCTTAGAAAACTATAAACTACTTTCTGACTGTCTTGAAAGTGATGAAGGCCAAATACCTGCGGCCGATTACGAGCTTCTCTTTACAGAAGAGAAGATAGCGGATCTGCATGAACGAGGACTGCTTAGTAAGACTGACGCAACTCAATATGAGAAGCGAAAGAAGCAGCTAGACGAAGGTAAGAGTCGTATCGTCAAGCCTGTTCAAAAAGGTGACTGGCAATGTCGCTTTTGCGATTACAAGTATATCTGCCACGAAGAAGACGGTACTCAAAAGGAATTCTCTTTCCAGAGTTTACAAAACGGAACCGATGACTCATAACAAGGACCTGCAATTGCAGCCTAGAGGCGTGCGCCTCTAGGCTGAATGCCTCCTTGCCAACCAACTTAACATTACAAGTTGGAACTATATCTCAAGGCGCTTTAAGAAAAGCCACCCTCAAAACTATCCAACAGTAGCCTCCTCTTGAAAAGGAAATAAATGTATATTACTGATACAGACGAAGTTATCGCGCTATTAAGATCGAAACTTCCTGAGTACTTATTAAAAAAAATGTCTGCAGATACTGACTTAAATAAAAAGTTTCACTGCTTTGCTCATGATGATACGGGCAGACCCAACATGAGCTTGAACCCCAGAACCAATAATGAAACTGTAAAGTGCTTTTCATGTGAATTCTCTGGCGACGTGTTCACATGTGCGGAACACTTCGATCAGCTGCCTTTAAGCGGCCCTGAATGGATCACACTGACGATCCCTACGCTTTGTGATACCCTAGACATACCTTATTCGCCTGGCGTCCTCTCAGAGGAAGACAGAGAGCGCATTAAGTTATTTAAGTTGGCCCAAGACATCTCCGACATATTGGCAGGGCTTAACCCAAAGAACAACGAGTATATGGTTGGACGCAATTGGGTTCAAAGTCTCATGCCTGCAGGAAGCATAGACAAGGACTACTTGGTATCACTTCTTGTTGCGAAGGGTTGGGACTCCAGTTACATCTCAAGCACAAACCTTATCAGTACCAGATGGGTTGATTACTTTTCTGAAAGTAAAGTAACCTT
>JACKQG010003012.1_pt1 | contig 21196 bp, 24 predicted proteins | sample 8237621 | NCBI WGS metagenome assembly JACKQG01 (sample SAMN15677084, study PRJNA649215) | marine metagenome | biome: marine; feature: Black Sea; material: saline water; isolation source: suspended particulate matter (SPM) from the Black Sea western gyre | collected 2013-06-09/2013-06-10 | depth... | reverse complement strand
GGCAGCTCGGCTATTGCATGGAAGAATGGCTCGGGATAAGGTTCTACAAGACCAGAGAAATCAATGCTTAAATGTTCTGAGCGGGCTCAAGCCTTGATCAGTGATTAGTGTAAATTATTATACGATATCAAGGTGCTGTTGAGCACACTTGCCTAATTTTTATCCGCTTATCCGGCTTCAGATATCTGCAACTTCACCATGAATCTTGATAATTCTTTTTCTATTTGTTATTCAGGACCTGTACAAGGAGGCCGATTTCCGTAAGGTATCGGGTGGTCCGGGCCGGCAAAGAGGAAAGATTCATCGATTGGAACAATATCGTTGAAGCATGGAGGGGTAATAAACAATGAGCTTTTGCTTTCTGCATACAGGCGACTGGCAATTAGGGATGACCCGCCACTTTTTCTCAGAAGGGGTCCAGGAGAGATTTGCCCAGTCCCGATTTGATGCCATCCGTGAACTTGGTCGCATTGCTAAAGAAGAGGATTGCCGGTTTATGGTGGTATGCGGCGATGTATTCGAGTCAAACCTGGTTGATCGAAAGACCGTCTCGCGCGCTATAGAGGCTTTGAAGGATGTGCCTGTACCTGTATACCTGCTTCCCGGCAACCATGATTCGCTCAACGCTGCATCCGTCTACCGCGCCACGACTTTTTTAGAACGAAAGCCGCCCCATGTCCATGTGATTGAGGACACGAATCCTATTCGCGTTGACGAAGGCATTGAGATAATAGGAATACCCTGGCCATCGAAACGCCCCCTGCAAGATCTGGTTGCATTGACAACAGGACAGCTTGAAGCCGCAGTCGATACTACGCGTGTTTGTGTTGCCCATGGGATGGTGGACAGCCTTTCTCCTAATCTTGACGATCCGGCTCTTATTTCTCTTAGTTCAGCCGAAGCCGCGATAGCACAGAATAAGATTCATTACCTGGCTTTGGGAGATCGACATTCTCTTACCAAGGTAGGTGGCAGCGGTTGTGTGTGGTACGCGGGCACTCCCGAGCAAACGGATTATAACGAGGTGAAACCGGGCTTTGCCCTTGTCGTTACAATCAACGGAGGTGGCGTAACTACAAAAGAGGTGAATATCGGAAGATGGAAATTCATCGAACGTGATCAAATAGACCTCAATACCAAAGAGGACATCGATGCGCTTCGTGCCTGGGTTGAAAATCTTGGGGACAAAGAACGAACCGTTGTCAAATTGCGTTTTGTCGGCGGTCTCTCGTTATCACTCCATAGCGAGCTTGAAGAGCTTATTTATCATGTTCAAGAAATTCTGGGAGCAGTCGAAACACGTATGGACAATCTTGTCGTAATTCCGGAAGATGCCGATTTCACAGACCTTGGGTTTTCGGGTTTTGCCAGTAATACTGTCAAGCGGTTGCGGTCAAAGGTTGAAGATTCAGGTTCCGATGCTGATACTTCACGCGATGCCCTTGCTCTTGTCGTTAGACTTGCAGGGAGGGAATTATGAGACTTCTGCGTCTCCGCCTGGCCAATTACCGGGGCATTGATGAATCCGAGGTGCAATTCGGCCGCCATGGTTTAACCATTGTAGAGGGTCCGAATGAAACGGGAAAAACCAGCCTTAGTGAATCAATAGGGCTTCTTTTCGATTATCTTGATTCGAGTAAGCACCGGAGTATCGATGCAGTCAGGCCCGCACATCATGACGCAGGCCCAGAGATTGAATTGGAAGCAGAAAGTGGTCCTTATTGTTTTACTTACTTCAAGAGATTTTACAAGAAACCGGAAACTACCCTGACTATCAAAAGTCCCAACCCGGAAAACCACACCGGGCGCGAAGCTCATGAACGTGCCCAGAAAATTCTCAGCGAAACCATAGATATTGATTTGTGGAGAGCACTTTGCATTCAGCAAGGTGAAGCAATCCAGCAGGCCAATTTATCAAGGCAGACGTCATTGTCGGCCGCCCTCGATATTGCTGCGGGAGGCCATCAAGCAGATCCAAGAGAGGAAAGCCTTTTCGATAAGGTTAAAGAGGAGTACGGACGCTATTTCACGGAACGCGGCAGTGAAAAAAAGGAATTGCAGGAGGCCCAAAAAGCCCAGGCGGAATCAGAAGCAAAAGTTGTTTCACTGGAAAAACAGATCCAGAACCTGGAAAAGGATATAATTCGGGCTGCAGATCTCGGCCTGGAACTGGAACGATTGAAGAAACAAGAGCAGGATCTTCGCGTGGATCTTTTTGACTACATGAAATCCCTCGATGAAATTAAAAGTCTGGAAACCGTTCTGGAAACTGCTCGTCTTAAGTTGGAGTCGGCACAAAAATCTGAGCAGGCCGCAAAGCGCGATAAGGCCGTGCGCCAAGACCTTATAGAAGCGGTCTTAAAAGCCCAAAAAGCACACGCGGAACTCGAAGAATCCAGCAAATCTTCAACCGCATCCGTCAAGAAGTCTGAGACCGATATGGAGAGGGCACAATCGGATTCATTCGCAACTGAAGCGCAGCGTAAAGCGGCCGAATCACTGCTTAATCTGCGTCGTGCGGATTTTGATTACTTCAACAATAAGCTGCATTTGGAACAACTGAAGGAACGTAAAGAGCGCATCGATCGCGCACGGGAAGAGGCGGCCCTTTCTGAAGAAGTGCTCGTGAAAAACAGTGTAGACGAAGCAATTCTGAAAACAATACAGAAGGCTGAGCGCTCGCTAATTACAGCTCGGGCGATGTTGGAGACAGGCGCACCGAATGTTCTGCTAAGAGGGCTGACCGACCTCGACTTCCAAATTGATGGCGAGCATACTACTATCGTAAAAGACGAGGAGCGCAGTCTATCCGTGTCTGATCGGATTCGCGTGACGATTCCAGGATCTTTACAGATGGACTTGACAGCCGGCTCAAGTTCATCTGATCTTTTGAAAAAGGTCGACGAAGCAAAGCAAAAGCTTGATGTCTTATGCAATGATGCAGGAGTGAGCAATACGGATGAGGCGAGACAATCCTTTGAAGCCAGACGGGAAGCGCAGCAGTCTATAGCGAGACGAAAGGAAATCGAGCAAGAGAACCTGCGCGATCTCACCTATGAAGAACTGGAAAGAAAGGTCCTAGGGCTGGGAAAAGGTGTTCCTGCTTATCCCACTGCCCGGGTACCGAAACCCGATCTTCCTCCAAATCTGGCTTCCGCGAAGGAGGCATTAAGAAGTGCGGAGGACGGGCTTGAAAGGGACAACGAGGCATGGGAAGTAGCAAGAACAGAGCTGGATTCGGCCCGCAAGGTACGAGACGGACTGAGAGAACGATATCAGAAAATAAGAGTGGAGCTTGACCTAAAGGCAGATGAACTAAAACGTGCTAAAGACGAACTTTCGCGTTCCCGGGGGAACGCCTCCGATGACTACCTCGAATCGGAGCATTTAAAGTGCACCAAGGCTGTCCATAAAGAAGAAGAGAACGTCAAGTCTGCCGAGGCAAATCTTTGCGGCAAGGAACCTGATCGAGTAAGAATTCTGGCCGAAACTGCGCAGGGTTCCTTGCAAACCACAGAAAAAAAGCGTGAAGCGGCCCAGCAAGAAAACACAGAAGTACGAACTCGTCTCAAGGTCTTCGGTGAAGAAGGCTTGCATGAGAAACTGCATGCGGCCCAGAGTCATCTCAATTACATACGGCAAGCAAATAAAGCGATGATACGGAGAGCATCGGCGGCTAAGCTGCTGTATGTAACCATGAAAGAGGAACGTGATAAGGCTCGCAGGGCCTATGTGGCTCCCCTCAAGGAGAAAATCGAGAGGCTCGGACGCCTGGTATTCAACGATTCCTTTGAGGTGGAGGTGACTGAGAATCTGTCGGTTGCCAGCCGGACGATGGATGGTTGTAATGTCCCATTCGATTCCTTGAGCGGGGGCACCAAAGAACAGATCTCTATGATATCTCGTTTGGCCTGTGCGATGACCGTTTCAAAGGATGGCGGGGCTTCCCTCATTTTAGATGATGCTCTGGGATATACAGACCCTGAGAGGCTTAAATTGATGGGAGCCGTCCTTGCGAAGGCGGGTCAAGAATGCCAAATCATCATCCTCACATGTGTTCCGGACCGGTACAGCAACATCGGTGAGGCAACAGTGGTTCGATTGGGATAATAATCACCAAGAAGGGTGACAAGGTGACTGCTCAGTTCCCTGTTGGCATTTCAATGGATCAAAATGAATAATCCCATATGATAGATAACACATTCAGTCTTAACTTGATCTTAAAATCAACCAAGTCGTTCCCGTGCACATAAAACAGCGAGAAATCAATAAAGAAGTTCATCAGGCTTGTATTAATGAGGGATATCCGGGAATAGTTTCCCGGATCATCGCCGGCAGAACAGATGAGTTTAATAAAAATATATTCAATCCTTCCTTTGATTGTGTTGAGCCGGCAAAAGATATGGCCGGCTCCACGAAAGCTTCACAAAGAATAATAGATGCAATTCAAACCAATCAAAATATTTTGCTTTTCACCGATTATGATGTCGATGGTTGTGCTTCCATGGCAATTTTGTATGGAGCTTTACATGATGTTTTTGGGGTTAAGAAAAGCAACATTCAAGCATTAACAGGACACAGAACCCAAGATGGTTATGGATTAACTGATACTATTGCCGGCAAAATAGAAAAACTCCATCCTGATTTAGTAATAACGGCAGATGCAGGGATTTCAGATGGTTCCAGGATTGAAAGACTGGCAAAGGCGGGCATCGATGTGATTGTTACGGATCATCATCTTCTGCCAGTAGAAGGAGTCCCCACAGCTGCCTGGGCAGTGGTAAATCCACAAAGGCAGGATTGTCAATATGACAATAATATTGCCGGATGCGGTGTTGCATGGCTTTTAATGACTGTAGTTGCCCAGGAATTGGATTGCAGTATGGATCAAAAACGAGTCCTGCACAGATTTCTTGATTATGTGGCACTTGGAACTGTGGCTGATCTTGTCTCTCTTGCATCTCCTATAAACAGATACTTTGTAAAGCAGGGACTTGTATTCATGAACGAACAAACAAGAGAGTGTTGGCGTGTCGCTCTAAATGGACAAAAAGCAAATGTGGGATTTTTGGGTTTCCAGTTAGGACCCAGAATTAATGCCGGTTCTCGTATGACAGGAGAGGCAAACGCAGCGATTGATTTTTTAGTTAGCAAAAACGTTGATAAGATATCGGCTGCATATCAACAGTTGGATCATTGTAATTATAATCGCAGAAAGATTGAAAAGAGAATGTTTGATACAGCCAAGCAACAGATTAATAAAAAAGATCATATTTTTATTGATTATAATGAAAGTTATGATCCAGGGGTTCAAGGTATTGTTGCAGGCAGACTGGCAGAAACTTTTGGTATTCCCGCAATCATGCTTGCAGATATAGGCGATGATCTCGTTGCAGGTTCCGGAAGATCAGGCCAGTTTCTGTATATCAGAGACGCCTTGCAATCTTTTGATGATAATTATCCGGGGATTCTGGTATCGTTTGGTGGGCACAGGGCTGCGGCAGGATTGAAAATTCATAAGAAAAACATCGAGATATTACAAAAGGGACTTAATGATAATGTAAACATCCAGCTTGCAGACCAGGATACAACGCCATACATTAAAACAGACGGCTCTTTAAAAGGACATCTTAATTCTGCTACCTATTACCAGATAGAAGCTCTAAATCCTTTTGGGATAGGTTTTCCTTCTCCCACATTCAGTGATATAATGACTGCAACTAATATCAGGGTAGTGGGTAAAAATCCAGTTCATCTTTCCATGAAACTTGATGGTATTAAAGCAATACAATTTTATGCTTTAGATAATCCTGGTGATCCATTACGAATTAATTCTAATGATAAATTAGAAGTAGTTTATACACTCAATATGGATGAGTGGCAGGGAAGGAAAAGCTTGCAACTGATAATAAAAAGAATATCAATAAAAAGTTAATGATAATTCCATATGACAAATTAAGCCCGGAAGCGCTTCAAGCACTCATTGAGGAATTTGTCACGCGTGATGGAACCGATACAGGATATGAGAAAAAATCAATTGAGAATGATGTGGCAATGGTAAAAAGACAACTAAAAAAAGGCGATGCAGTAATAGTTTATGATCAAAGTACTAAAACCAGTAATATTGTACCAAAAGATAATTGTTGATATATTATAACCCTCTCCAGGAGGCGGCCGTTAATGGATGAGAAAATATGCAGAGAATAAAAACGTAAAAGATGATACCGCAGTCATCGCTTTTAATAGATCGATATGATTATCCACTTATTAGTGCCATCCATAAATACGGTTATCAGGGTCCGGAATCAGACACATGATCAAGATCAAAGAAGGAATTTTGTTAGGAGAGGATGAATTATCTTTCACCTTTTCCCGCAGCAGCAAGCCAGGCGGCCAGAATGTTAATAAAATTAGCAGTCGGGTTACACTTCTATTTGATGTGGCTAATTCGCCAAGTCTTTCTGCAGAGCATAAAAATCAGATCATGACCCGTTTGAGGACAAGGGTCAACAAACACGGCGTCTTGAGGGTCGTTGCCCAACTCCATCGCAGCCAGGCAGCGAATAGGGAAGCTGCGATTGAACGTTTTGTCGAACTGTTACAGGAAAATCTTAAACCTGTTAAGTTCCGGAAAAAGACCCGAATCTCGCGTGCCGCCAAAAAGCGCCGGTTAAACGAAAAAAAGTGTCGAAGCAGGCTTAAACAAGAACGAACAAAACCTACTGGTTGGGACGAATAAATTTCACCTAAAATTCCTATGCAAAAATGGTACTTATACATAGTAAGGTGCCGCAATGGAAGTTTATATACAGGTATTGCCACTGATGTTGAACGCAGATTTGCTGAACATCAAGCAAATAAGGGGTCAAAGTATCTGCGTGGAAGGGGACCCTTGCAGCTTGTTGTCAAAAAACAGATAGGCAAAAAAGAATTGGCCCTGAAAATCGAGAGGCTGGTTAAGAAACTGCCCAAACTAAAAAAGGAAAAACTGATTAAAACAGACGCCGGCCTTGAGGAACTTCTCAGCGTTAAAAGTGCCTAAAGTTTAAAGTGAGCTAAAGTGAACTAAAGTTAAGGTATTCTGTCAACTTTATATGAATAGATGGAGCGAAGCGACACCATAACTTTAGGCACTTGTAACTTTAGTTCACTTTAGTCACTTAATGCACTGTAATATTAACATCTTCCAGGGGTAACCCAAAACCTGGCCCTCTGAGCCCGGATTCTTTACTCTGAGCTTGCCGAAGGAAATCGCCTCGCAGATCCCGTCAAAGGCGGGGTTGTGGTTAAAAAGATTCCTAAAAATATTAAGATGGTTCCTTTTATATGAAATCCTCTTAACTTCTCATGTAAAAAAATGATAGCCAAAATAATACTAAACACCGGCATAAGATGAATAAAAATACCCGTCTTGTTTGCTCCGATAATTTGAATAGATTTATTCCAAAATATGTATGCTAATACTGACGCAAAGAGAGCGACATAAAAAATACTTCCTATAGCGGCTTGTGAAAAAATCATCGTCTTTCCAGTGCTCATTTCCCAGATATAAAAAGGGAAAATAAAAACTAAGCCTATTATTATGGTAGTTGCAAGAAAGCTCAGAGAATTAAGTTCAATGGGGCATTTTTTAAGTAACACCGAGTATAGGGCCCAGCCAATTCCAGCTGAAATAGTCCACATATCTCCATTACTAAACTGAACGGCTGCAAGAGTGGCCAGGTTTCCATTGGAAATAATAAAGATCAGGCCGGCGAAAGAGACCAAGATCCCGATAGTTTGCCTTACGGTAATCCGCTCCTTAAAAACTATCCAGGAAACAATTACAATAAATATTGGTATCATTGAGTTTATTAAAACTGTATTTGTTACTGTAGACGATTTAAGTGCTAAGTATATACACATGCTGAAATTGGTTACTGAAAAATATGCCAGCAGGGTAAGAATTTTCCAGTTTTGTTTAATTAAATCCTTTTGATGTATGATATGCCCGATTGAAAATGGTAATATAATTACCAGAGCAACCGCCCAGCGCCAAAATGCCAGGGTTATGGGAGGTATTTCATTGTGAATCCCCCTTCCCACAATAAAGTTTCCAGACCAAAATAAAACTGATAAAATCAACAATAAATAATGCATGCAATGAACTATATCAAAAAATTAATGTAGGATTGAACTACCTGTTGGAAATCAAAAGAAAGATCATGGTGGCCCTGGGATGTGATTTGTCTGAAAAAGACAATGTTTTTTCAGAAAAATAAAAGCGGTCTATTTGCCGTTAAAGATCAAATAAACCGCCTCAAATATTTACACAGCGTCTTTTAGCTTCTTGCCGGCTTTGAATTTTACAGCATTTTTGGCCTTAATTTTTATTACCGCGCCTGTCTGAGGGTTACGACCTTTTCGAGCTTTTCGGCGGACTTTTGCAAAAGTACCGAACCCCACCAGAGTTACCTTACCGTCTTTTGTCTTTAATGCCTTTGTAACGTTGGTAACAAAAGAGTTCAAAGCGGCCCCTGCAGCAGCTTTAGAAATTTTTGCATCTTTTGCCATTGTTTCAATCAATTCAGCTTTTGTCATCAATTCCCTCCTTTTTGGTTTTTATATTTTTCACCAACTTGCTCTTTTCAATAAGAAAATAATTTTCTGGAGATGTCAACCAAATTAAGCATCTATCAACGTTTAAATTTGAATTCACCACTGCTTGCAGCGCGGGAATTCAAATAAAAGATAAAATCGTAACACGATTTTATTATTTATCTTTTGACACAACCAGTGTTTGAAAGTATGTTAATGGCAAAGATACAAGTTGAAGTATTAATTCCTGCACCGAGTCATGCCTTTATTATTAGGCGTCAAAAATTGAGAGTTATTTATGCTGAAAAAGAGAAAAAAAAATAAGACAGAAAAAGAGATAGGCTCCTTTTTAGGAAAAAACATAAAGTTTGAAGGTGACCTGAAGTTTTCCGGAGCTATCAGGATTGAAGGCCATGTTAAAGGAAATATCTCTGGTGAGGGAACTCTCATAATAGACATAGACGGGAAGGTAGAATCTGATATTATTGTCTCAAATGTTATTAATTATGGAAAAATACATGGCAATATAATTGCTGAAAAAAAGATTGACCTGCGCGCATCAGGTATTGTTTTTGGAAATATTAAAGCTCCGGTAATCGAGATAGAAGAAGGAGCTACTTTTCAGGGCAATTGCCAAACGCATCAGATAAAACAAGTTGATAGAAAAAAAACGCCCGTTACCGACCATATTAAACCAGGCGCAGAGATCACAGAAAAGTAATTTTTGCCTTTGCCGCTGATAAGGCGGCAAGGCAAAACAATCTGCCTCCGGCAATGCCGATTAAAAACGCCAGAATTTGTTATCAAACCATATCTTTTCTCGTAAGGCCTTGTCGATATCCAGAAGAAAATTCAGATGCTCGCGTTCCCAACGCGTCAGCCATGCATACAGGTTTTTGGCTTCGGGATCGGCCGCTGTTTCTGCGTTTTCAGCGTAAAGCTTGACGGCGCGCTCTTCCATTGCTATTGCGGCTGAAATTGCGGCGGCTTCAAAGCCGGCAGCGGAGATTTTTTCCTTGATTTCCTGCGTTAGTACTTTGGAAGCCACCTGACTGGTGCCTGTGTCATCAAAACTTCCTCGAATGAACTTTTTATCCCGGTTATATGCCTTAAACTGCTCGGCAAGTGTTTTGATATGTTTCTGTTCTTCATCCGCCATTATTTGAAAAACATCTCTGACAGCGCTGTTTTCGGCCTGTTCGGCGAATTTTTTATAAAAAGCCTTGCCTCTTCTTTCCAGCAAAATAGCTTGTTTTAATATATCTAAAACATTGTTTTCTTCCATTTTGATATATCACCCATCTGTTTTTGTGGTTTTAAGAATCTCAACAATCTCGGCCGGTTCCAGCCGTCTGGTATAATCGGCGTCCACAAAAGCGTGGACAATAGTGCCGTCGGCATCTATCACATAGGTCGCCGGCATGGGCAACTCAAAGGTGTCATCACCATTGTAAGCAGGGATGTCAATGCCGAAGCTTGCGTATATGGGACGCAGCTCTTCCGCCAGAGAGAACACCAGGCCAAAGTCGCGGGCCGTTTTATTTCCGACATCGCTCAGCACCTCGAAGGCCAGATCGTTTTTTTCGGCGGTTGACAGAGATTTGTCGGGCAACTCAGGCGACACGGTGACAAGCTGTGCACCGAGGGCCTCGATTTCAGGAAGCGCAAGCTGCAATGACCGCAGCTCTAAATTACAGTACGGTCACCAGCCGCCGCGGTAGAAACTGAGCACCACGGGTCCTTTGACCAGCAGGTCGGTCGACGATACCTGCTCGCCTTTGGCGTTGGGAAGCGTAAAGGACGGAGCTTTATCACCGGCTTTGAGGCTGTTGTCTTCTATGCCGGACTGTTTGAGCCGTTCAGTGTCGGCTGCCATCATCTTCTGAATATCTGGCGGAATACGTTCGCTGGATTGTGCAATCAAATTATCGATATCTGCTTTTAAGCTCATGTCTGACCTCCTTTGTTTTAAAAGTGGCGGGTCTGCTCTATTTCCCTAGGCAATACCTTATTAAATACTATAAGCTTTTGGAAGGAGATTGCAAGCTGACAGCGTCCTGTTTACGGGTTTCAGTTGCTAAAATGTTTACTAATCATCGATATTAATAATTTGTGCTTTTACATCCTTTCCCCGTATATTGAGCAAAGCCAGTGAGGCCGGATAGCTACGGCGTGGCTGGGTGGCACTGCCGGGGTTAAGATAGAGCACTCCGCTTTGCTTCACAATAGAAGGACAATGCAGGTGGCCGAAGATTACGGCATCAAAGCCGGCTTGGGACGGAGCAATGTCGATTCTGTGAATATCATGAATTACATACAGTAGAACGTCGCCGACTTCCACGGCCTCCGTATAGGGAAGACCCTGTAAGTCTTGGGCACCGTCCATGTTGCCGCGCACAGCCACGACCGGTGCGAGTGATTGCAGTTCGTCTATAACATCGATGTTGCCGACATCTCCGGCATGGATGATCAGGTCAACGCCTTTAAGGGCTGCGGTCGCTGCCGGTAGAAGCACGCCGTGGGTGTCAGAGATGACACCCACGAGAAAATTTTCTTTGCTTTGTAGCTTTGTTGAAAGAATCATTTTATTTGTTTTTCGAGGAATTTGGCGGGAAGGGGGGATCAGCCGTCAGCCCTTTGCCGGGTATTATCATAAGTGTTGATGTTCCGTGGGCCAGGATCTTGCTGCTTTCGTTTGTCACGTGGGCTTCGGCGTACCCGAGAGTTCTTCCATGTTTGATTTGACGGCCTTTGGCAATCAGTTTGCCTGAGGTTGCCGGCGAAAGATAATTCAGTTTGAGATCAACAGAGGTTGCTCCGGTGTTTTGATCTTCAATTTCATAAAAAAATGCCCAGAACGCGGCGGCGTCAATTATGGATGCAAAGACCCCGCCGTGAACAAGACCGAAAGGCTGTAAGTGCTTTTGATCTAGATTTATTTCAACAACTGAAAACCCGATGCCGATATCAAGGATTTTCATGGAAAGCAGTGAGAAATAGGGGGAACCATTGACGAGTTCTTTAATCCTTTTAATGTATTCCGGATTTGGTTTTTTCATAAAAGCCTCTTTAAATCTGATACAGGATCCGGATCAAGGTTTCCAGTTAATAATACCTTTTTCAAAATCGATACTATAATCAAAATGCCGCAAAAAGTCCATGCCCAGCAATCCGTTATGACCGACGGCAGGACCTTTGTGTTTAATTATACCCACAAGCGGAATTTCCAATTTTAAAGGACCAACTTTGATGTAACTTATTTTTGCTGTTTTGAAATCGAGCACTTTGCCTGATATTACTTTGGCTTCAGCCTTTTTTGTCTGGGTGATATATAATTGGTCTGCAATTTGTTGATGCACCGTTGTGATCGTAGCCCCTGTATCGAGCAGGAGTGTAGCTTCTACTTCTTTTCCTCTGTATCCCAGTTTTACAGGCACAAGCACACGATTCCCTTCAATCGCAACTTTGGTTTGCAAATTATTTAAATATTTTTCTTTTGCAATCTTCTGCTGTTGTCTTTTTTTTATCAATTCATTTTTTCTTAAAAGTTTTTCTTCAACAGCTCGCCGTTTTCGAGTTTCCTCGTCCTTTTTTGCGTCAGTTTTCAGTTTGTCGATTTTTTCCTTTTCAGAAAGATGGTCATATTTTTCCTTGTAGACGGTAATATTATTTCTGTATTCCGGCGGGATTTTGCTTTGATCGTCAACAAAATGGAGCTTTCCTTCTTTGTCGAAATATTTGTAAAACTCGGCGGGCAACTTTAAAGGGAAAAGCAACGATAAGGCCAGAAATATCCATAAAAATGCCGATGTCTTCCTGTTATAGTTCATTTTAGCCATCTGTAGTTGTACTGCATAGCGAGCGAATCAAAAAATAACTTATATTCCTTTATTTTTTACGAGATCATCAATCATCGTCGTTAAGACTTTCAATTTCTGAAGCCGGCGGAAGTATCGGTTGAACCTCGATTTTGGGGGGAGCATCGAGCTGGGTTGTGGACAGGCCCATCTCCTGGAAACGGCGAACTGCGGGAATTAGACGATTATCGAGGGAACCGAGTGCGCGGTTGTAGCCTTCCACCGACCTCTTCAGGTATTTACCCACATCAGTCAGACGATCAATAAATCTTTCCAGGCGGTTGTACAGCTCCTGGCCTTCGCGGGCAATCTTGAGAGCGTTTTTAGTGATTTGATGCTGCTGCCAGCCGTAGGCCACCGCCCTCAAAAGGGCTATAAGATTAACCGGAGAGCTTATCAGTACCTTTTTATCAATGGCGTATTCCAGCAGATCAGGATCATTTTCAAAAGCTGTCCCCAGGCAGGCCTCGTTAGGGATGAACATGACAACGAAGTCCGGTGTTTCATCGAACTGATCCCAGTATTGTTTGCGGGCAAGTTCCTTCACGCGTTCACGCATGTCCTTGGCATGCTTGGCCAGATGGGCTTTGCGCAGTTGATCGTCGGTTTCTTCCATCGCGGTGAGGTAGGATTTTAGAGGTACCTTGGAGTCAATTGGTAAGATTCCACCGTTAGGGAGATAAACGATCATGTCGGGACGGCCGCTCTCTGTCGATGTTTGCTCGTCAAAGGAAACGTGGCTGACCATTCCGGCCATCTCCACCACGCGGCGCAGCTGAAGCTCACCCCATCGTCCGCGGACTGTCGGAGATTTCAGCGCTTGTGACAGCGTAGTAGTCGTTTTTTGCAGTCTGGCGTGAGTTGCATCGAGCTGACTCAACTGCTGCTTCAGCGATTCATATGCACCTTTGCGCGCACGCTCTAATTCACGAACGTATCCATCCAACGAAGTGAGATTTTCCTTCAAAGGATCGACCAGGCTCTTAAGATTGCTTCTGGCTTGCCGGGATAGTGCTTCGGAGTTGTCTTTTAGAGCTTCACTGGCCAGGGCCGTAAAAGCCTCGCGCATCTTGGATTCCGCCTGCTCTGTCCACTTGAGCTGTTCCATATCGGCTTCCCGCCCCTTCTCAAGCGTGGCTATACGAACCTTGAACTCTTCTCTCTCACTCTGGTATGCTGATCTCGTTCGGTGCCAGACTGCGAGTCCGATTAAGAGTCCTGCCAAAAATCCGGAGACAATTGCAAGCAAGAGAAGTATGTCAGGGATCATCTGTTTTACACTCCCCTAATTTATAATTTTTTTCCCATCATTATTTCCAGCATGGTAGCGTCTACTTTTGCCATTCCAATTTCACTGATTTTACTTAAATGGTAAATGGTTTCTTCAGCCGTTTTGCCAACAAAACCTTCTGTCTCGGTAATACCATGATTATTTAAAGCCATATAAGCCGAGCGGATGGCCGAATCAGTTGAACTGACTACTTTTAAAGCGCATCCTGCTTTTGCGCCGTCACAAAGCATGCCGCCAAGATCGCTTACGAGATTATTGACAGCTAAAGCAATTTTTGCCTTATCATTTCCTTTTTGCTGGTAAACAATGGCAACGGCGGCACCTACACCGGCTGCTATGGAGCAGCCGCAAAGGGGTGATAAATCGCCGGTAAAGCACTTTATATAGCTGTTTATCAAATGGGATAAAGCAATGCTTTGAAGAATCTTTTTTTCTTTGATTTTAAAATATTTTCCAACGTTATAAGGGACTAAAATAGCTACAATTCCCTGATTGCCGCTTCCGCCACTCGACATTGCCGGGAGATTCAGGCCCGCCATTCTGGCATCTGAAGCTGAGGCGGTCAGTATTTTGCTGGAAGAAAAAATACCCTTCAACAGGTATCCTTTTTGCACTAAATCGGCAAGATAGTAACCGACTTTTTGTAGCTTTAGCCCTGCTTTGGAAATCTTTAAGTTCATATCAATGCCATGCTGGATATAGTTATAATCCTCGTCATCTATATGCTTGGCCAAATCAATCAACTCGGATATTTTCATTTTTTTAAGTATCTGTTTATATACTTGACCCTTGAATGCGGTTTTATTGTTCTTTTTTTCAAAAATTAGTCGGTCATTTTTTTCCAGACGCACAAGATTCGTGTGGCCGTTTTCAATCACAGCTCTGGCGGAACCTTTATCGGTTTTGATCGAAACGTCAATGTATAGATCAGTTTTGGACTCATCGTAAATAACTTTTGCTTTTTTTGCCCGAATCAACGCTTTGGCCCGGCGAATCATGTTATCTTTTGTTCCTTTTAAAATCTCCATTTTCAATTCGGGTTTTTTGATTAGTGCTCCGATAACACCGGCAATCAGATTGCCCTTTTCTCCGCCGGTATTCGGGACCGTTATCGCCAAACCGTTTTTATACACTCCGGGGTCGACGATAATATTTATTGCTTTAATCCGGCCTTCGGTCTCTTTAGAGGCTATGCCGGCGGCATATGCTACCGCGATCGGCTCGGTACATCCCAGGGCAGGAAACACCTCATTTTTTAGAACATCTTTAAACAGATTCAATTTGCACATTGTTTGTTCCTTAGCTTGTGTCCATCAAAAAAAATCCCATTTTGTTTACGCCCAATTAGGGTAAAAGTGTCCGTTAATTCTGCAACTGCTCCCCGTCCGGGTTGACCGCTTTATGAACCAGCCACACCACCAGGGCCATGGCTCCATCTACAACGCCGGACACAGGTACGGCCCACGGCACTTCGTGGAACAGGGGCGTTATGAGCAAAAAAACCAACGCGATCGATTTGGCCGTGATGATCAGGCTTATTCCACGGTATCGGAAATACTCGATCAGGTAACCGCACACCAGCACCACGTGAAATATACCTACTTGATAGCCGAAAAAAACGGGGCGGATATTCTGGGGCCAACCACCGAACTTAACTGCCCAGTCGGGTACAGTGAGAAATACGAGACCGATGATCAGAGTATGCAATGCTACCAGAATGATCAGTAATCGCTCATGGGCAGAGGTGAAACGCATTAGTGTTGTCCTTTCCCTATAACTAAAAGCGTTAGTAGTGTTTCATAAAATCGCCATAGGTTTTTATTGTTGCCTAAAGCCGGGTGTTCCGCACTCGGTTTCAAACGTAATGCTTAAAGCACTGAAATACTTTTGTTTCTCTCGCCTGCAGCGGAAAAAGGCAAGCTCTCGCTCTATGAACGGAGCGGTCATTGACTCAGATATCACAAAATTATGCAATTTTGAACCAGAGAAAAGGATTTTAAGAAACTGTGGTGATAAATGGATATTATATCTTGTTTAACTCAAGAGAAAAGGTTATAAGAATCCGCTTTGTTTGGTCGTGCAAACTTGATGGCGTCGTAAAAAGTCACGAATTCAACTAAACATAAGAGCGGCGTAGCTGCGTTCTATAAAATCGTATTGCGATATTATTTGCGGGGAAAAAATAAATGGGGTTACTGTCATCATCTGTTTCCATAACACGTTACAGAGTTGAAGGCAATTTGGAGAAACCGGTTATTGAAACAGTGACCGCGGCACTTAAAAAAGATTCAATTTCAGAAATAGATGATCATGCTTCTGAACTAACCGTTGGGTGGACTTCATTTGACAATCCATATCAGCCCAGTTTTGAGGGTTCTTCATTTGTTTTCGGGACCTATCTGATTTTTTCACTGCGGATTGACAAAAAAAACATTCCATCAAAAATTATTAAAAAATATTGTGCCATTGAGATGGCCAAAAAAATGGAAGTAACCGGCCGGAAATACCTGGCGAAAAATGAAAAGAAAATGATAAAAGACCATGTTTTCAATGTCCTGAGCCTGCGTGTTCCGGCAACACCAAATATTTATGATGTTTTATGGAATTATGAAGATGCCTCATTATGGTTCTTTTCAAATTTGAAAGTCGCCAATGAAAAACTCGAATCATTGTTTGCAGAGTCTATGAAGCTGAAGCTGATACGACTTTTTCCGTACACAATCGCTCAGCTGACGGCAGGTTTGTCGGATTTGGAGCTTGATGTTTTGGCCCAACTTACTCCCGCCAAGTTTACGGAGTGATAGATGCTTGATGTAGCAGTCGCATATAATCGTTTTAAATTTTTAGGAGATGAGTTTTTGACATGGTTGTGGTTTATCATTGAAAATGATCCCGGGTATTTGAAAAATATGTCACCTGCCAAACCATCTCTTGAAATTGGAAATCGAATTGTCCTGGAAAACCGCCATCAACAAACCGTTGAAAGCATAACCATAAAAGGTGATGATGCCGACCTCGAAGAGGGAATCTTGGCCTTGCGAAAAGGCGCGGTCGTTATTGAAATGAATCTTTGCTTAAAATCAGACGATCAAGAATGGCGATTTACAATCAAGGGAGAGAGTTTAAACATTTCCGGCTTTAAAACCCCTTTTGCGGGTCCGGTTGATACAGCGGAAGATATAGAAGGAGCTGTTATCGAAAAAGCTTACCTATATGATCAAGCGATTCAACTTATTGATAATTTGTTTAAAAAATTTACAAAAACAAGAATTTCAAACGACTGGCAGAATAAAGTTATTCCACTGATGAGAAAGTGGATAAAAGTGCCTAAAGTTTGAAGTGATCTAAAGTGATCTAAAGTTAAGGTATTCTGTCAATTTTATATGAATAGATGGAGCAACACGCGGCGCAAGCGCCTGCGCTGCGCGAGCGACACCTTAACTTTAGGCACTTGTAACTTTAGATCACTTTAGTCACTTAATGCATTGTAATATTAACCTCTTTCAGGGGTAAACCAAAGACGGGTTCTCTGGGTTCGGATTCTTTATTAAGAGAAAACAACTCGATTTTTTCCTTGATTTTTGGCTAAATACATATTTTTGTCAGCTATTTTAACAAAATTGGAGATTTTTTCATCTTTGTTATATTTGGCCGCTCCAATGCTCACGGTAATATGCACTCTATCGCCTGCTCGAGGAGAAAACGTTTCCATTTCAAACGTCTTTCGGATTCTCTCACCAACAACAACCGCTTCTTGAGCACCGGCTTCCAGCAAAATAACCGTAAATTCCTCACCGCCATATCGATAGGCTGAGTCGGTATTCCTGATGCACTTGCGGATAACTTCCCCCAGCGATACAAGAGCCTTATCACCTTCCATATGACCGTAGGTATCATTAAAGAGTTTGAAATTATCAACATCAATAAGCAGCAGTGATAAAGGACGGTTGTAACGACTCGCGCGATTAGCCTCTGACTCCAGCTGGTTGAAGAAATGTCTTGAATTATAGAGTTTGGTAAGTCCGTCGGTTATGCTCAGTTCCTTATACTTTTTTTCGCTTTCCAGCAGAGCTTGCTTGGAATGCATATGTTTGGTGATTTCTTTTTCCAGGTCTTTGTTAGTCTTTTGCAGTTCGGCAGTCCTTTCACGGACCTGTTTATCCAGGTTTTTATACAATTCATTTAATTTTGTGACCATTTCGTTGAAAACATCGGCCAGCTGACCAATCTCGTCTTTTAATTCTGTCTTTACCGAGGCATCTAAATTGCCCTGTGAGATTTCCAGAGCGGTATCGCGGAACTTGCTTATGGGATCCAAGATGGAATGAGAAGTGAATAAGGCTATTAAAAATGCCAGCAAAACAATAAAGCCTGAAACACTCATGAATGCATGCGTGGCCCTTTTCTTTTCTTGACCTACTGACATTGCAACCATAATGTTAAGATCTTCCGTCAGCCTGCCTATGGCGATAATATCTTTATCCACCAGGACTGCTTTCGCTGACTTTTCAGAGTCTTGTTGTTTGATCTCAAGGGTCAGGTCCGACGTTGACCGTGCGATGTCATAGTATTCATCCAGACTCTTTAAAATAATATCCAGCTGAACATTTGTAAAAGCGTTGAAAACGGCGCAGTTTTGCTTTAAATTCTGAATCGATTTAAGCCATCTATCGATATGTTGTTTATCTTTATATTGAAAAAGCGCTTCTTTGCTTAAGTAGGCCATTCGAGATTGAATTATTAAAAGCCTTAGATTTGTTGTATAATCAAGTTGTTTAGCGATGAAAGAGCGGTTTTGTTCTTCTTTTTTATATTCCTCTTTCAAACGTATTTTGGCGGACAGTTCTACAGCGTAAATTGCCATTGCCTGCAGGCTGTTGGCATGCATGTTTTTAAAACGGGCTGATACCCTTTGAACTTTTGCCGAAGCTTTGGGGTCAAACGGTACGTTAATGTCCAAATACCGATAACCGCTTTTCTGCCATATTTTGGATGAATCTTTGGATTTAAATTTTATAGAATCCGTACCATACAGTAAGGCTGCTGACCAGATATCGGCAATCTCGCTATACTCTTTATATTTTGATTGAATACGTTTCAATTCATCAAGCTGCTTGGATTCCAGACTTTCGTGCAAGGCAGCCTGCATGCCGATTATGTTGGCAAAAAGAGACTTGGCAGAAAACAAAATCGATGATTGTTTCTCAATGATATCGACAGTTTTAAAACCAAAATATCCACTAACCAAAACCAAAAACGCAATTGCTAAAAACCCGATTTTCAACCTTAACCCGATTTTCATGGCGGCCCTTTTTTAAATAAAATATAAAGATTGATGAATTCGTAAAAAGTTGAATTCATCACGTTTTAGGCTTTTAAAAGCCTAAGGTTTATTAAGTGTTAGGTTTTAGGTTATTGTTTTACGATTATTTGCAAATACTTAAAACTTAAAACGTTCGTAAAAAGGAAATTTTTACTTTTTACGAAACCACTATACATTGTTTTATAAAGATTGGCAAAAAAATTATTCATATAGGTACCTTGAGTCGGTGATCTTGGACCCGAATATTGGCGCTCAATGCAGTTCTGCCGGCGGGGCGACTAATGGGTGAAGCAGGTTCATCTGAAAGTGTGAAAAAAAGCTTGACAAAAACGAACGTTCGTACTATATTGTCAATCATGAAAAAGGGACAGGAGACAAAAATTGTTATTTTGGAAGCCGGACTCGATATGGCCAGCCAGCTGGGCCTCGAATGCGTAAGCATCGGCTCACTCGCCAAAATTATCAAAATGTCGAAAAGCGGACTGTTTGCTCATTTTCAATCAAAAGAGAATCTTCAGGTCGAAATATTAAATTACGCCGGCCGGCTTTTTTCAGAGAGCGTCATTGTCCCTTCTTTGAAAATAAAGGCCGGTATTACCAGAATCAAAGCATTGGTCGATAACTGGATTAACTGGAGCTCCGCATTGACCGGAGGCTGTATTTTTGTTTCCGCCAGCACAGAGTATAGCGACCGTCCCGGAAAAGTGAGAGAGTGCCTATTGCAGCAACAAAATGACTGGATTGATTGCCTGGACCGCATTGCTCAAGCGGCCATCAGTTCCGGTGATTTTAGAGTAGATGTTGACTGTCAACAGTTTGCCTTTGACCTTTATTCGCTTATGCTGGGTTTTCATCTTTATTTTAAATTGCTGGACAACTCTGAAACGAAAAAGCGCAAAGAAATTGCATTGGATCGGCTTCTGAATAATTATCGGTAAAGAATCCGCACCCGGAGGCCATCCCTTGGCTGCAGGCTTTGTTTCTTCATAGATTCTGCGTAGGTAGGCCTGGATCCTTCTTCTTATTTTAACTTTATTTTAGGAGTGAAGAAATGACCAAAAAATTTACAAATGTGCAAGTACATAGCACGAACGTTCGTTTGTATCGGGGCAGGCAAAGAATTAAGCGCATCGCCCTGTACTTTTTGTGGAATCATACTCCCACAATTTCAAAAATAATAACCAAAAAGGCTTTTTTCACACCCGCCAAATATCGCACCAACTCTGTGGAGCGGAGTTATCTTGAGCATGCCACGGCCTTTGAAATATCAGTAAATGATAAAACGATACAGTGCTGGAAGTGGGGCAGGGGTCCGGGTATTCTGCTGGTGCATGGTTGGTCAGGGCGCGGGATTCAGTTACACGGTTTTATTGAGCCGCTGATTCGGGCCGGGTATGCCGTTTTCACATTTGACGGTCCCGGCCACGGAGAATCTCAAGGCAAAACAAGCAGTTATTTTGAGCTTACAGATGCAGTCAGAGCTTTTATAAGTTCAAGCAATGGTAATAATATAAAAGGTGTTGTCGCCTACTCTTTGGGAGGGTCCGCTGTAATCAATGGTTTGGCAAAAGAGAATCATTCCCTGGAAGCGGTCCTTATTGCCCCGGCCCTTAAACTTAATGATGTTTTGCACAAAACCTTCACGCATCATGGCGTACCCCAAACCATATATCAAAACCTGATCTTAGAGTTTGAGCATAAGTTTGGATACAATATGCATCGTGACGATCCACACAAACTGGTAAAGGAAATTACACCTAAAATACTCATTGTTCACGACAGAAATGATCTTGTCATTCCTTATATCGACTCAAAAGAGGTTGCGGAACAACTAGAGAATGTTGTGCTGCACACTACCAGAGGACTGGGCCACAAACGAATTTTAAATGACAGTTCTGTTATAGATTTGACTGTCAAGCATTTTGAAAGCAATGGAGGATAAAGCTATGAATAGTACAGAGAGCATTTTGGAGCAATACCGGGAAGCGGACTTTGAAAGGCGTTTAAACCTGTTTCTGGAGTGTCCGGCGCTAAGGACCAGATTTGTCGAGATAGATCAAAGCGAATCGTCAGGGAGTTCTTCATTGGAAGCATCCCGAAAAGATGTTGCAGTTAACAGGTGTTGCAGGGTATGGGCCTGATTATGGT
>JACKQG010003011.1_pt1 | contig 21196 bp, 19 predicted proteins | sample 8237621 | NCBI WGS metagenome assembly JACKQG01 (sample SAMN15677084, study PRJNA649215) | marine metagenome | biome: marine; feature: Black Sea; material: saline water; isolation source: suspended particulate matter (SPM) from the Black Sea western gyre | collected 2013-06-09/2013-06-10 | depth... | reverse complement strand
TCCTGGAATTGCAAAAAATATCCTGTTTTTCGGTAAATCTCTTCAACTGAATATCCCGTGCTTCTTTAACACGCTGGCGGATTGTCTCTGAATTCTCACCCACTGCATCCCCCGAGAGTTCACTGTATTTTACAGTTGGCACTTCAATGTGAATATCAATTCTATCTAAAAGAGGACCGGATATTCGGGAAAGGTATTTTTGTTTCTGCTGAGGTGTACAAGAACATTCGTGATTCGGATCTGTAGAATAGCCGCAGGGACATGGATTCATAGCTGCCGCTAACATAAATTGAGCAGGGTAAGTTAATGATAAAGCAGCTCGTGAAATAGTTACCTTTCCGTCTTCGAGTGGTTGTCGCATAACTTCCAAAACGTTCTTTTTAAATTCGGGAAGCTCATCTAAAAATAATACGCCATGGTGAGAAAGACTGACTTCACCGGGGCGGGGTATTTGTCCGCCTCCAATTAATCCCGCATCAGAGATTGTGTGATGCGGAGAACGATAAGGACGTGTAGCAATTAGCGGACTGTTTGGCGGAAGCAATCCTGCCACGGAGTGAATTTTTGTCGTTTCTAATGCTTCGTTAAGTGTTAAATCAGGCAAAATTGTTGGGAAACGTTTTGCCAGCATCGTTTTTCCGGAGCCAGGAGGACCGATCATTACGATATTATGCCCCCCGGCAGCAGCGACTTCCAATGAGCGCTTAACATGCTCTTGCCCTTTAACATCCTGAAAATCTATTAAATATTGACGATGAAGCGAAAAAACATCTGCCAATGAAACTTTAAATGGTTCAATAGATTTTTCACCATTGAAAAAGCTAACAGCTTCTGTTAAACTTGAAACCGGAATAACGTCTATGTCTTGCGCCATTGCTGCTTCGCTGGCATTTTTAGTTGGAAGAACAATTCCTTTTTTGTGATTTTTACTAATTTCTATTGCAATGGGGAGCGCGCCGTGTACTGGGCGTAAACTTCCATCCAATGAGAGTTCACCTAAAATTATATAATCTTCAAGCTTTTCTTGTGATACTGTTCCGAAAGCAGCGAGAATTCCAATGGCTATTGGCAGGTCAAACGCAGAACCTTCTTTTTTAATATCAGCGGGAGCTAAATTTATGGTAATTCGTTTTTGAGGAAATTCAAAACCGGAGTTTTTTATGGCTGCATTCACTCTCTCTTTCGATTCTCTTACAGCGCTATCAGGCAATCCAACTGTTGAAAATGAAGGCAATTGTTTCTCAAGATGAGATTCAACTTCCACAAAAAAAGCATCTATTCCTAAAACTGAGGCGCTAAAAATTTTCGCTAACATATTTCCCCTGCATTAAATTACCCCGCTTATTTTTTTACATTTTTAAACGAAGCGGGCTAACCTGGTTTAACCAAGCTAAATAATATATACAAAGAAATTATCTAATAGTCAACGAAAAATTTCATTATTTGGTGATACTTCGATTATTAATGGTAAGAACTTTACTAAACCTTAAAGGTTTAGTAAAGTTTGTTCTGTCTTTCTAACACAAATCCCATGTTTTAGATAAAAGAGGCAGTGGCACAGTCTATAATGCCATAATAATAAGGTAACTGTACAGGCAGTACCACAAACATTTCTCTGAAACGAATGCCACTGCTGCTGCTACTTTTCAATTTCAGATAACGAGAGTTACTTATTACCCAACCTGGATGAACCAGAATTTTTTAACCTGAACTGGTTGGTTAATTTGTGATAAATTTTGCAGCAAGAAAAGATCAAGGTCGAGATCAAGATCAAGAAAAAAATCATTTTTAGTTTTTTCTTAATCTTGACCTTGATCTCGACCTTTTTCTTTAATTATTCAATGTCAAGATTTTTCTTGCCCATTGTGCAAGAATTTCACTATTAAGGAACTAAGTTGATCGGATGTAACATTTTAATCCTTTATCGATTACAGAGGTGTGCAATCGGAATCATCCTGATTCTCATCCCAACAACTTTTTACACCATCTTTGTAGTCAAACCACTGAATGTACCCGGTGCCTGTATCACCGTCCCAATGTATCGTATTTGTCTGAGACTCCGATGCATCGTAATAGATTAAAAAGCCGCTTTCATTTTCAATTTGATATTCCAGGTTATCGCCAAAGTCGTTGTGAGTCGTATAAACATTAGAGATCTTTAAATTCTGATGCGTTGAATCCGGCACCTGCCAGTCAATTTTAAGTACATCCACTAAAGAGTCGTGATACTGGTCATGATGAAAAATCCACCAGCCCTCTTTGTTTCCTATTTTAGCCCTACCTTCATACCAGAGAAAATTATCCAGTGGTGGGCTATACGAAGTGCATGTTATATACATTTCCCAGATCACTTCTGAGTTCGGAACGTCTATGGAACCAGCCAGGTCAGCGCTGTAAGTGTGTCCACCCTGTTGCACTGAATAAATCCAATGAAATTTACCGTCAGCCTGTAACTCGGGCGGTTGGCTTAAAGCAGCCAGGAATATGGCAGTGGGGACTATAGAAGCAGTTAAAACAACAGCATTGATAATGATAACTCGTCCACCTGCGGCAAAAAAGTTATTTTTTGATAAATTTGTTTTTTCCAAAGATTGCCCTGGCGGATTGCTAAAAAAGGCTACCTCAGCTTGCATAGATTCAATAGGTGGAAGTGGTGGTGCTTGATCTTCATCGGGATCTGTGGGATTCTTTTCGCACGCCGTAAAGCTGATCAACAAAACTAAAGTTATGAAAAAAATGAACAGTTTGTTTTTTGTTAGTTTGATCATTGTTTTCTCCTTAATGAATAGTTAGTCGATTAATTTTTTAAATTCTTTGTCCTGTAATACAAAAAGAATGCTAAAGATTTTATGATATTATAACCAGTTGTTTTATCTCAAATTGAGCGATTTAACAATTCCTGATTTGGAGGTGAATTAAATGCGGAATAATTGGCCACTGCGGAAATGTTCCGCAGATAAATGAGATAAGTGTGGTATCCCTAAAAATAACTTGACATTTGTAAATTAATTATTTAGGTTTAATTGACAAAGTTATTAACCTGGTATAGGAGATAGGTATGATAACAATCGACGGGTCCTTTGGCGAAGGCGGAGGACAAATACTAAGAACGGCGCTGGGATTATCAATGGTAACCCAGTCGCCGTTTATGATTAATAATATTCGGGCGCGACGTAAGAGACCCGGACTGCTACGTCAGCATTTAACTGCGGTGCAGGCTGCCGCACAAATAAGTTGTGCCACTGTTGAAGGTGATTTTTTAGGATCACAACAATTGTTATTTAAACCCAAGCGGATCAAAACAGGTGACTATTCTTTTGCAGTAGGCACTGCCGGAAGCGCCACGCTTGTTTTGCAAGCAATATTACCACCATTACTGATTGCAGATAATCCCTGCAAACTTACCTTATCAGGCGGTACTCACAATCCTTACGCACCACCTTTTGATTTTTTAAATAAAGCATTCATACCAATAATCAATCGAATGGGAGCAAAAATTGAAGCATCCATCCGGCGTTATGGATTCTATCCTGCTGGCGGCGGAGAAATAAAAATTAATATCAGTCCAACCTCCAAATTATCTTCATTAAATATTACCGAACGAGGTGAATTATTAAAAAAACAAGCTTGTGCTTTGTTTGCAAAAATTCCACAGGAAATAGCAGACGACGAAATTAAATTGCTTGAACAAAAATTAGGTTTGGCAAAGAATGAGAGCAAAGTTCTGGAAGTATCTTCTCCTGGTCCAGGCAATGTTGTTTTGATTGAATATCGCTACGAAAAAATAACCGAAGTATTTACCGGTTTCGGAGAGCCAAGAAAATCTCGATATAAAGTTGTCAAACAAGCAACTGACCAATTGCAAAATTTTCTAAAAACAAAAACACCCGTGGGTAATTATTTAGCTGATCAACTGTTAATTCCGTTCGCAATGGCAGGTAGTGGCGAATTTTACACAAACAAATTAACAAAACACGCCATCACAAATATTGAAATCATCAGGAAATTTTTAGAAAAAAAAATATCTGTGAATCAGAAGACTCAAGACATTGTTTCTATCGCGGTGGGAGATTGAACGTTTCGATTTGGGATTTACGAATGGTGAATTCGGAATGAAAAAAATTATGTGTTCTTTTATCAAAAATGAAAGACATTTCAGGACTAAAAAAAAATAATTCCGAAATCCGAAATCGCAAATCCGAATTCGAGTTGCCCTAATCTGTATTGTGAGATATTTTGATTTTAGAATGACGATGTACGAATTGAAAAGAAAATCATTTACAATAAAAAAGTGTTTGACAAAATAATTCCGAAATCTTTTTCCCACCTGAAACTGAGGTTTTACGTAGAAAAATATATTTTGCTTGACACTGTCAAAACAAATAACTATATTGCGATTAATCTATTATAATATGATGACGGGAACAAGGGTATATGTAACAGAATTAAAAAATTTACAAAATATAAATATTAGGTGAATAGAATTGGTAGTTAAAGCTCAAAACATGCATTTCTTTATTTTACAATTGTTTGTTTGAGCTTTTTTAATTTTATGAATTAGGGTAAGCTAATAACTATGGAGGAAAACTTGCTATCCTATCAGTTACCGAATATTGAATACCTGAAACTCCGCTTCCACCTTTCTTCTCAACTCAATTGTACTTTACCCGCTTGGAAAGGATCTCTTATAAGGGGCGCTTTTGGTCACTCGTTGCGCAGAACCGTGTGTACAATGAAACGCGATTTGCTTTGCGAAAATTGTATGCTGCGATCGCAATGCGCTTACACGCGGTTATTTGAGACATTTGTCACTAAACCACCACCCCCATTTTTAAAAGGCTTATCTAATTCCCCACGCCCTTTTATTTTTGAACCAATGGATTATAATAAAGAATATAAACAAGATGATATATTATGGTTTGACCTGGTTTTAGTTGGGAACATCATTCAATATCTTCCATACATTATTTTTTCAATATTTCAATTAGGAAAAACAGGATTGGGCAGGGATCGTCAACCATTTGAGTTAAAACAGGCTTTTTGTTTACAGCCAAAAATTGAGAAAGAGACTAATAAAGAATCGAATAATACAAATGGTTCAAATAAAAACGATTGGAAATTAATTTACGACGGAGAAAGACAACGGATATTATTTCAACCTGACGTTTTATTTCTGACTAATTCACAAACAAACAAAGAAAACTTTCACTCTGCAACAATCAAATTCCAAACACAAACCCGGATTGCTGTTAACAATAAATTATCAATGGATTTTACATTTCGTGAATTGGTATTTAAAATGCTCAGGCGGATTTTGGAACTAGCTCATTTTTATATGCCGGGAGAAGAGTGTGATTGGGAATTCCGTGATCTGTTGAATGCAGCAAATGATGTGACTATCACGAATAAAAATCTGCACTGGCAAGACCAGGGGCGATACAGCAGCAGGCAAAAGAGAAAGTTAAAAATTGGGGGATTTGTGGGTGATATTATTTTGGAAGGGGATATTTCACCATTTTCTAATTTATTCAATTATGCTGAAATTTTACATGTTGGCAAGGGGGCTACTTTTGGGTTGGGGAGGGTGGATGTGGTGATAAAGAATAATCTCCCAAATAAAAATTAAAGTATGACATTTAATACTCTGGAGAATACTATGTCAAAGTCCAAACAATTAGTTGTGTTCGATACCGACCAGATTCATAATTATGTGTTTGCAACTTCAAAGCTTAAAGAAATTCGCGGCAGCAGCGCTATTATCAGTCATCTAACTAAATCAGTAGCTGAAGACTTGAATGGGAGGAGCATAATATTTTTGGCCGGAGGAAGCGGAAAAATAATATTCGATTCCCATCAACAGGCAAAAGTGTTTTGCCAATCATTGCAAAATAAATTATTAAAATTAACAGATGGTATGGCATCTGTGACAACTGTAATAACGGATTATGATGAATCCGATTTTGAACGCACTATGCAAAAATCAGAGATTATGCTACGCATGAAAAAAGATATGCGACAGACGTGCTTTCAGCCACTTTCAAATCCCTGGTTCAAAATTTGTGAGAGTGAGGGCAATGTTCCCGCTGAACAAATTGATCCTGTTGATAAGAAATTGATTGCTGCTTCCAGCCAGCTTAAACGCAATTCCGGCGGCAAGGACATACCAGTATATCAAGACTTTTTAGATTTTATTACTCAGCAGGATGCTCTTAAAAATTCAAAGTGGCATAATTTATTAAACCAGGATCCGACTAAAATCTATAATAAAGATTTAAATGCACTCGGCGAGTTTGGGAATGGATATATTGGTATTATATACGCTGACGGCAATCGAATGGGACTTCGTCTCGAAAAAAAATGTAAGAAGAAATCAGATTATAAAAAGTTAGGTGACACAGTAACAACAGCAATACGGGAGTCACTATTTCATTCAATAAATAGCAATCTATCTTCAAATGACTCGTTTAAAACCTTTCCATTCGAAATTTTCCTGATAGGAGGAGATGACGTAATTCTTGCAGTCCCGGCTCTGTTTGCTATACCAATCGCGATGGATATGTGCTACCAATTTAAAAAAGCTACTGTCATTAAGGAGCTTGCACCAAAAGGAATATCAATATCCGCGGGTATTGTGCTGACTCATGCAAACTATCCCATTCATCAAACGATCCAATATGCTGAGCAGTTACTTAAATCAGCTAAATCACTTTCGAACAGGGAGCCTGATGCTGAACATAATTGCATCGATTTTATGGTTGTTAAAAATGCCAAGACAGGGGATATTACAGAGATTCGAAGTAATGAATTAAGTTACAATGATGATAATCAAGGGATATGCAATTTATACCAACGCCCCTATCTGGTGGAAAAACTCCATGGTTTAGTTAAACATATTCAGGATCTTAAATCTAAATCATTTCCCCGCACGCGGTTGCGCCAAATGCATGATTCGTTGTATAGTGGACGCGGGCAGTCAACACTTGATCTATGCATGATGATGTGGCGTATTTCTGATGAACACAGTAAAATCATTAAAAAGTACTTTCTGGAGCAATTAAGGGTTTCCCATTTCCCATGGGATTGGGATGAAGAAAAACGAGCATACACAACCGGTTTATTGGATATTATTGAATTATACAATTTTATTGATAAGGAGGGAACATTATGAATCAAATAACACTCCATTTTTGTTTTGTCAGCAATTTCCATGTCGGCAGCGGTTACGGACATGCTACTGTTGCTGATCAAACCATTATTCGTAATTTTCAAAAACTACCGTACATTCCCGCATCCACGATTAAGGGCAAATTACGTAGTTTAGCTCGACGCATTACTTTGTCGGGAGGGCTGGATGTAGATGATATCTGTCAAACGATAACCAAAAAAGAAATTTGCAAGTCCGATATTGTAAATGACGCCTGTATCATTTGCCGCTTGTTCGGTTCTCCATTGCATGAGGGAAAATTGATATTTTGCGATGGGATTCTCGATCAAAATTTTGCTTTGCTTGATGATCTTAATAAAATACATCGAATCACACGCCGGATTACCGATACAAGACCATGCGTCAAAATCGGGCGCACCCGGCGGATTGCAACTGCAAAAAGTCTGTTTACCATTGAAAGTACGGTATCTGATTTACAGTTTACTGCCAAAATTCAGTTACGCGATATTCTATCAGATAAGGAGAAAGAATTGATAGATAATAGTGTGACTATATTAACACATCTCGGTGGTCAACTAAGCAGGGGCTGGGGCAAATTGCAACTTACAAAAATCCAATTCTCGGAGGCAGAAGCGTGAATTATAAAATATCCATTTATTTAGAATCACCAGTCTGTATTTCGCAAAACCATAAGACCGGGAATGAAATTTCGACACTTGATTATATCACGGGGCGGACAATCCGTGGAGCATTGGCACATGAATTTATACGACAACATGGACAGGAGTCTGTCGCTGATGATGCCTTTAAAAACCTGTTTCTATCGTCGAATGTTCAGTTCCCGGATTGTTATATCAGAACAGGCAATGTGATACCGCTTTCCGCAGGGACGTGCAAATACAAACCGGGTTTTCATGCCCCCGGTTTGGACAGTCATGGTGTAAGGGATTTGCTGTTTGAACATAGTTTATATTCAGTTAACTCACTTGATATTAATAAGTTGCCACGACGATGTGCAGAAAAAGAATGTAATGCACCTTTTGACCGTTTTCCCGGCTATTATTTTAAATCGTCATCAACAGCTTTTGAATTACAGCGCGTTGCGAAACGTTTTCTAACTCGAAATCAAGTCAGTGAGATATTTTTGTCTGCACGTAAGCCATTTACACTTGAAGTGTTGGAAGAGCAACAAAACTTTGATGCGCTAATAACAGAAAACAGTTATCAACATCTTATAGACGCAATGGGCAGCACACACAATCTGCGGATTGGTTCGGCGAAAAGTCGCGGACTGGGGCAAGTGTGCATCGAAGTGTCGAAAACAGCAGATGACGCGCGGGATTCGGTTCCCGAACGATTCAGGGAATTTAATGATCTGTTTAACCCGCACACACCGGATATGATGTGGTTCTCAATTACACTGCAATCAAATTCCATTTTGCTTGATGAGCTATTACGCTTTAAAACAGAATTAACGGTTGGCGATTTGATTGATGCCGTATCATTATCCGATGACGAGCAACAGATGTTAAAATTTTTCTCCCCTGTCCGATCATGGACAGCAACTTCATTGATCGCCGGTTGGAATGCTGCCCACAAGCTGCCGCGTGAAAATGAGTTGGCCATTGTAAAAGGTTCAGTATTTGTTTTCAATAGTGATGATGCAAACGTGGATCGACTGGTTCTGGGCAGTGCACTTGACAAGATTGAAAAAGCGGGAATTGGTGAACGCCTCAATGAAGGATTTGGGCGAATCCGTGTATGTGACGAATTTCACTGGGAGGTATCCAAAAAATGAACAATTTAATTGATGTGGAAATGTTAATTTATGAAGCGATGAAGCACGGCATGAGCTTTCTGATAGAGGACGCTAAAAAATTCATTCAACAAAATGGCGCATTCAAACAGATATCCGAAAGCCAGATCAATAGTCTTTCAAAAGTAGTGACAGATGCTCTAACTTATGAGAAATTAAGAAAAGATGTTGATGACTGGCTAACAAAGCAAGCAGATAAAAAAAGTGGTCAAAAATGGGCAGGAATAAAAAAGACATTGCTTAATGCCCTTTTCGGCCAATGGGATGTTTGGCGGGATCAATTGATTACGACCATTCAGACAAGAGGTCCAAGTCAATTAACGCTGAATGAGATCGAACATTTTCTCATACATTCTGAAAGCAATACAAATTCGATTCGTCGGGAAATGGCGATTGCCTGGTTTCAAGCGCTGATCACCATTCACCGCTGCATGAAACATAAATCGTGGGAAGAATTTCAACCTGTTGAAGAGGAGGTTATTATATGATCGGTTTTAACCAATTAGTTAATCGATATATTTTTTCCGGCGAACTGCATTTGCTGGAAGGTATACATATTGGATCAGGTTATGGAAACGCGGAAACAGAAGCATGCGTCATTCAAACACACAACGAGACTCCGTACATCCCTGGTTCGTCGCTGAGGGGCGCGCTGCGCAGCACTGTGGAACGAATTGCTGCCCGTCTTGATCAATTTACAACCTGTGCTTTAATTGATGAATCCTGTAATTGTATTTCTGTGAAAAAAAAGACGATGGAAACATTCAATAAAAAAATAGAAAAGGGAGAAAACGATGCTGATTTGCTCGCATGGTTAGACAGTAACAACCAGCTATGTGACACATGCAAACTTTTTGGTTCCACTGCATTCGCATCTAAATTAAAAGTGACTGATCTTTTTCAAAAAGCAAGTTCCCCTCTATCTCATGTCCGATTTGGTGTGGGAATCGACCGCGATACGGAAACAGCAAAGGAAAATGTTCTGTTCGATATGCAAGTGGTGGAACGGCAGCAGGTCTTTCAGTTTGAAATTATTGCGGAAAATTTGGAAGTCAACGATTTTGCATTGTTAGCAATTGGTTTGCTTGAGCTTTTGAATGGTCGGATTCACATTGGCGCTAAATCCGCTGCCGGACTGGGTAAATGTCAATTAAAAAATCCTGCTATTCAGTATTTTGATAATACAACTACCCATAAGTTGATTACCTATCTTACAACGAATGCATACACTCCGGTTAATGACCCAACTAGTTTTTTGCAGCAAAAAATAACCAGCGTATTGGAGGGTGAATGACATGCTAAAAAAACGATTAAACGAATGCCAATTTACATTAGCACTAGAAATAAAGGGTCCCTTTCTGATTAAAGACGGACGGTATAAAAAAAAGGAATGGGAAAAACGAGGACGTTTAAATAAAAATGTTGAAAATCCTGATGCCATTTTCGTATGTCAGAATTCAGAAAAACAAATTAAAGATGCAATTGAAAATAGAAACAATTATTCTTCCCTGCAATTTTTTGTTCCCGGAACATCACTCCGCGGCTGGATTCGCTCCCACGCAGAAAAAATTATCCGAACGTTGTCCGGTAATGGCGATCCTTACTGCTGTGATCCGTTTGACACAAATACCACAAACAACTCTATTTCCTGTTCGCAGCGCCTCGATAATCCACAGGAAAAACTGGACACTGTTGTATCCTACGCTAATATTTGCCTGGTCTGCAAACTGTTTGGCTGCACAGCCTCTGCCAGCCGGATTGCTATTACCGATAGTAACATTGTCCATCAAAATCCAGCAAAATTTCGTGATGGGGTCGGGATTGATCGGTTTACCGGTGGGAGTTCCACTGGAGCGCTGTTTAAAAACCATGTGCTCACAAACGCTGCGTTCACCAGCCAGGTGACAATTCGTAATTTTGAAATCTGGCAACTTGGATTGCTGGCATATGTACTACGTGATCTGGAAAATGAGCAGGTTCCGCTCGGCTTTGGTAAGTCAAAAGGATTCGGCAAAGTAAAAGCCACTGTAAATAATCTCTCATTCATTTATTACGGGGGCGAACAAGGCATACCAATTGGGATTGGAGACATGATGTCGAAAGATGATGTACTGCAATACGGTCTTGTCCCGTCAGTCGATATTATGAAGGCTAAATTAGAGCAAAACGAAAATGGTTGGTACTACCGTAACTACAAATTAAGCGATCAGCCACCTGAGAATACACCGCTTACATTACAACCATTCTGGCAGCAATGTGCCGAAGGATGGAATGCTGCATGGACGGGTAAAACTGTTGACGGTAAAAAATTCTTTTCATCCGTTCCTGATTTGAACCAAAAAGCCGATGTCGCGAATGAAGAATCCGAAGAAACAATGGAGGTGGCGCATGAGTGATATAAATATTGGATATATTGAAGGACTGCCAAACATGGATATACTAACCACCGAGGGAACATCTTATATCAATCCTGCGAAATTTCAATATATGATCCTTGAGCGGCTGGATGATATCTGCTTCGATAATTTTAATGTTAATGAAGATTTTACCCGGTGGGAAAAAGGCCGTTTATTTGGTCAGCACTATGAACTGAAATGGAAGCAGCGTTCCAATGGATTTCATGTGGTTGTGATGAGCGAAACCGACATCCCTGATGGATTTCAACTCTATCAGTTTGAAAGCATCGAATTTTGGGGAAATCGTTCGGTTTTCCTGTGGGGAGAATTACAGCAACCAGCCGGCAATACTTATTATGAATCGGTGATTCCTAAAATACTTACGTATCCAAAACATTCGCATCGTCTCGCGATTACAATTCAGGAGTACCGCAGCATTGAGCAGGACAATATTAATACTATTCACTGTTACACTGGCGTGGAGGAACGTTGACATGGCAAATCCTTATCATTTTATTCCGTTTTCTGACCAACCGGTGCAACGGGAACCAATAACCGCCGGGCACGATCGGATAAGCCAGCATTCTGGTACTGTTAACTGTACGTTGGAGACACTGACACCATTTCGAATTATGACGATGAAGTGGGAACCTGGCGAGGAACATAACATTATTATTCCCGGCACATCGATACGCGGGATGTTGCGGGCGTTCTGTGATATTGTTGGAGAAGGCTGTGGTTTCATGATTGGGGAAGAACTGGATCAACAAAAAGCGCCGCGGCTCAATGATGCGTTATCAACAGCGCAGCCAGGGAAAACGCTTGCAGACTACCCGGGACTGAATTATGATGTCTATAAAAAAAATCGAGAAAATGAATTCTGCGTGATTGGCGCCCAATTTCATGAAATAAAAACAGTAAGCGAAAGTCTGCTATCATGTGAAGCAAAAATACGTAACAAATTGAAAAATAAATCTGATGATGATAAAGCTGAAAGAATCGCCCTGGGATTTGACATCTGTCCGGTATGCCGGATGTTCGGATACACCGCTGAGCAAACCGGATTCCGAAGTAAACTGATTATCAGTGATACGGACCCGCTGAAAAATAAAGCTATTAGATTAACTGAAGTTCAGATACCGGTCAATAATCAACTTGGCAAACCCAAGCCGCATCATGGTGCATTCTATTTTAAAACGGGCAGTTATAACTCAGCACCATTAGCAGATTTAAGTGGATTTAGAGCAGTACAGGCATCTATCATGGAAGGTGGCGCGTTAGCTGGCCGCAAGCGCTATTTGCATGGAAAATGGGAAAAAAACTACAGGACTGATCTTAAGCAGATTTCAGCAATCGATGTTGGCGCTAAATTTCAGTTTAGCATTGCATTTTTAAATCTATCGGATCATGAACTGGGTATGCTGTTGTTTGCGCTAACACTACGGAAGAAATGGGCGCACAAGTTAGGATTTGGAAAGCCGCTTGGCATGGGTAGCGTGCAGATTACGATTGATAATTTTTCTCTGGTGGATGAACGACAATATACGGAATTCCAACACTCACCGGTCAGTGGTGTGGATCCTACTTCATACATTGCCGATTTCTTAAAGCAACTTGAACTTGAGAAAAAGAACTACAACGTCGCATTAGACCGCTGGATGAAAATTTCAAATCGCACACTTCGATATCCGGACTTTAATGAATTTAGACGTAATCCCGAAATGACACTCGACGAATTTAACCGGCGCGATTCACAACAAAAACCGAAGCAAAATACTCTTAAAGAAAAATCATTAAAGAAACCAACATCTTTGAAAACAAAAGCAATCATTACCCGTGTGGATAACAAGTGGCGGATATATGTTGATCATGAAGGGCAAGAATACCGTACGGAAAATTCACGTTCCTATCCTCAGGTTGGAATGAAAGTGAACATTCGTGTGGATACGGATTGCCAGGGGAAAGTGAAGATCACACTTAGATAGAAAGGATTGGTATGTATGAAAAAATTAATTTTCGTAACTGTTGGGACTTCAGCGCTGTTTGGAAAATGTAACGGCTTAAACTGGGAGCACAGTGCGAACAGGCAAATTCATCCAACACAAGAACATTTATGCCGAAAGCTGGATGAAGATGACATCAATAATAGAACCGATGAATTTAATCATCAGAAAGAAGGGGCGATTAGCACGATAAAAAAATCATTAATTCGATATTATGAGAATCGTGAAACAGGATTGATCGATTTGTCGGCGGAGTTGGCAAGTTTGTTGGCAATGGAGAAGGATAGTGCGATTGGTCCCATAGCATCTGATGATGTTATTTATTTGTTACATTCTGACACCGCTGATAGCAGGCTTTGCGCTGAAATAAATGAAGTCTTGTTCAAAGAAGATGTTGTTATTGAAAAAAGCGCAAGCAAATTACCATGGAACATACAGGAGCCAATTAAAATAGAAAAACTGAATGCTGTAAACGTATTTGATTTCCAAAATGAAGGTCTGGAAAATTATCAAAAAAAAATTATTAATCTGAGTAAAGATTTTAATGGGCGTGTTTTATTAAATGTTACCGGCGGCTATAAAGCACTTATTCCTTTTGGAACGCTCCTTGCTTTTCAAAATGAATTCACCATTTTCTACCTTTTTGAACAGTGCAATGAAATAGTCTATCTGGACAGCGCTTATTTCGATGAACGCTTCGGTGCGCCAAATGTCAAAATGAAAAGTCTTGCGCCTGGAAGTTCTGGTCGCAGGAGCGCAGAATAAGGATTGCAGATATGAAATTCAGAGATATGTTTAAATGGCAACATGGAAAACCAACTGGTTTTGATAAAGCTCATGCGACGTCACTATTTAAATTATGGATAAAGGATGACAATGACAGCCGATTCATTGACTTTGTTCGGTATATTGAAAAACAAATTCTACCGTTTAATAAAGAGATGTACTGTCGTGTAATCGATACGATAGTCCGTTTGTGTAATACTTATACTTATCTAATAGATTCCAGTTCACCATTGTATTTTGAGTATCAACGTTTAAAATGGAAAAATTTACAATACCATGGAGACGTTGGTTTAGAAAAAAAGCATTCCATCATAATTGATTATTTGCGAATCCTTCTGAACTTGCGTGATAATAAACATATCAAGTTCTACTTAGAAATTGGCCAACTGGATCGCGAAATCGAGGTAGAACAAGTAATTTTTGATGGTTCTAAAATACACGCTTTATTTAGATCAGAACACGGTTTTAATTATTTGAGAATAATCATCCGCTGGTTCCTGAACCGATACAACCTGGCTACAGCCGCAAAGTTAATGAGGTTTCATTCATCTATATCACAGAAATGGGGTAAGCTCGGTTTATGGGCAATTGGAATTGCGTTGGCGCTATGTACCGCATCAATGGTGATCGAAATGATTTTGGGAACATATTGGGGGGGTGGTTTCTTTTTTGAATGGATGCAACGGTTCTCATGTGGGCCATCCATTCCATGGACATCGGTGCCGCAAAATCTCATATCGTTATTGCACTTGCAAAATTCGGTATCTGCCACATTACTGTTTTTATTATATGCACTGATAATAATACTGATCGTGATCAGGATGGTAGTTGTGCTGTGGCAATGGATACGAAAATCCAAAAAACCGGAACTCAAAGCCCACTGGTTAACATTGCTGGTGCCGCGACTTTTCGCCGGAATTCTTGTGGGCTATTTGCCGTTATTATTCGCTACAGATGCCTGGCAGTTCGCATTTCACCTGCAGTTCTTTCCGACAATTATATTGTGTATCGGTTCGCTCGGGCTTTGTTTGCTCTATTTAAATACGGAAATCACCAACCATATTCCCGATGTCCCTAACAGGAAATGGCGCGTTTTGCGGGTATTTACTATCGGATTGGTTGAATCGTTGCTAATGGGCGTCATCATTACAGATCTCATTGCCCTTCCAACGCTAACGACGTTGCTGCCTGAAATAGATCAACCAATTAATGCTTTTTATGGTCTGTTTGGGCTGATTATCCCGAAAATAGTGCTGGTATTTTTTCCCTTGGCTCTGTTGATTGGAATATTTGCTCAACTTATATGGGAAGATAAACCGGTTACACAACCTTTGTAAAATATTTATCATAAATTAAAGTATAGGATTTCATGGACATTATTTCAATCATAGTCGCTCTCGCCACAATCATCGCCGGCATAATCGCCGCTATTCAACTCTGGGAATGGTGGCAGAAGCGAAAACAAACACAAAAGAAAAAATTAACTTTGACAGTTTCCAAACAAGCAACTAAAAATATTCAACAATCAATCAAAATTATCAATTTCACTCATCCGCTAACACAACCGGTTATTCAACAGATTCAGGATTTAATTGGGCAGCCGATTAGTGAAATAATTGAAATTAAAACGCAATTGGATGATAACAATTCATTTGATACACAAATTGATAAGCTTGTGGATAAAGTCGGCTTTAATTCAGATGAGTGGCAGACTGGCTTTTTTATCGTTCATATTCCGGGATTAGCTCCGGCAGCAGTAACTTTATTGGCAGAACTTCATGGACGAATCGGTCATTTTCCAACAATATTGAGACTGCGCAGCAAAAAAGATAAACAGCAACAACAATATGAATTAGCAGAGATAATTAATCTCCAAAACACAAGAGATAATGCCAGAACTTCAAGATAGATTTTCAACCGAAAAATTATTGGTATGTCACTATTTTAATTTTTAAACCAACAAACAAAATCTCAACGGAGGAAAATCAAAATGAGAAAATATTCCCACCACAAAGTAACCTGCAAAGGTAAAAAAGACGGCCGGGACTGGAAATACAGTTTCTGGCCGTTTCGTAAGGCTAAACCGAGTGAGCCAAAACTTAAGCAGGATATTCCGTCACATTATGAAACGGAGTTAGCCCAGGCTGGCGAAAATATTATTGCCAGTGAAGGAGAAAAATGGCAAAAACTGGATCAATCGCTAAAGCCAAACTACTGTCAGGCTGTGGCGGATTTGAAACATGCGGATAAAGTTTATGCCAGGGAATCAGAGGAAGCAGAGTTAGCGAACCAGGAATTTGCTGCGGCTAAGGCAAAATACGAAGCACTCACCATGCCGGTGCTCGATGCCAAATGGAGGAATTTCTGGTTGTTCCTTATTGCTGTAGCAGAGTTTCCGCTAAACAGCATGGTGTTCAGAATTCTGGGTGCTGAACGGGTAGAAACATACCTGATTTCGATTATGATTTGTGTGGGCATTCCGCTCATTGCCCATCAGTTTGGTCAAGCGATCAAGCAGGAGTACAAAAATAAAACGGATATTATTTTAATGATCACTATGCCTGTTATCGTACTGGCAATGCTGGGCGCGATTTCTTTTATCAGGGCAAAATATTTTGAAGCCATGGTTTCCACGGAATTGCTTGGTATTTCTCTGTCGCCAACGCAAATGACAATTTTGTTCATCATTATTAATGTGGCGATATTTTTAATTGCCGTGATGATATCTTATGAAGGAAGTCATCCGGATAAAAATCACTTTCATACGGTGATTAAACGTTACAAGGAAACGCTTAAAAAATTGGAAAAAGAAGCCACTGAAGCCAAAGCTGCGGGCAGAATGTTAGCGCAAGCAGAAAGAAATTACCAAAGACTTAGGCAATACCGCGAGAAAAGCTATCGCAAATTTGTGCAAAAAATAAAATCTATTGCTGAAAGCGCCGAGTGGCTGGCTTCGTCCTATCGCGCTGCTAATATGAGGGTACGTAAGGATATCCCACCATGTTTTAAACAGCCGGTTCAGTCATCCGAAATACCGGAAGAATTATTAGAAATAGATTGGGAATGCAGTGATTTTACTTCAGGAGCAGAACAATGAAAAATTTTACACTCTTTATTTCTGTTGTTTTTATCTTTTTCTTCTCCTGTGAAAAATTAAAAAAAGAGAAGAAAACCGAATTACCGGGAAAAACAGTCTGTGTTTTTTTTGATCTTTCTTTATCCACGGCTAAAAAAGAGATTCGGGAAAGTTATTGCAACAATCTAAAGCTTATCATGAAAAGTATAAATCATGGAGATGTGATTGTCGGTGGGCTGATAACCCAGAAGTCGATCTCAGAGTTAGCTTTTTGTTTTCAGTACGAGTTCCCGAAATTTGTACCTTCAACAAATAATCCATTATTTAAAAAGTCGGAATTAAAACAATTCCAAAACAGAATAGTTGTTGTGAAAGACTCTTTGCTAGCTGTCGCTGATTCAGTGATTATGAGCTTAAATGCCAGAATTATGAAGACAGAGATAATGTCGGCAATGCAAGTAGCTGAGAGGGTCTTTTCTCGGGACAAAAGTAGAAAAGTGCTTGTTATCATGTCTGATATGATTGAAGATTCGCCGTTGCATCGGTTTCAAACAGACAATTTAACGACGCAAAGGATTCAGACTAAAATTGAAAATGAGCGAAAAAATAATATGCTGCCAAATCTGAAGGATGTAAATGTTTATGTTTTGGGCGCCACGGCTAAAAGTACCAAAAAATATTTACAAATTCGGAATTTTTGGAAAGGTTATTTTGATGCTTGTGAAGCTACTTTAATAGACTATGGGAGTAGTTTGATTCGGTTTTCTGAATGATTGTGGTTAAAGAAAGTGGCAGGTTGCAGGGGACACTGAAATTTTGGTGGAGCAAGATGAAAAGTTTACTTACCAATATAGCACAATTATCTAACCTGATGGATGCGTTTGAACGTGTTCGGGAGAATAAGGGCTGTGCCGGCTCTGACGGCGTCGGGCTGTCTGATTTTGAAAAACACCTGAAAGCGAATTTACAGGGATTAAGCTATGACCTGGAAAACAAACTCTACCACCCGTTTCCATTATTGCGCTTTCCAGTGCCGAAATCAAAAGCAAAAGGTGTGCGCTATCTTTCCGTGCCAACAATCAGGGACCGGGTAGCGCAGGCAGCGGTATTTTTAAAAACACGCATCATTTTTGAAAAGGAGTTTGAGAATATCTCTCATGCTTACCGCTTGGGCAGGGGAGTAAAAACAGCCATCGAAGAAATCGAATACTGGCGGGAACAGGGCTACATTTACGCGGTGGATGCGGACATCGACGCTTATTTCGACAGTGTGCCGCACGATCTGCTGATGGGTAAATTGGAGAAATTAATTCCGGATGAAGACCTGCTGCGGCTGTTTGAAAAATGGATCAAAGCCGAAGTTTACGATGGCAAAAAAATATGGACACTGGAAAAAGGCATTCCCCAGGGATCGGTGGTCTCGCCCATGATGGCGAACTTGTTTTTGGACGAGCTTGATGAAACCCTGTTAGCATTTGATAAAAAGTTAGTGCGCTATGCGGATGATTTTCTGATTTTGAGCAAAACCGAAAAAGAAGCCGAAGAAAACATCGAATTAACCGATATGATTCTCGATGATTTAAAGCTTGATCTCAACCCGTTAAAAACAAAAATCGTCTCGTTTGACCAGGGTTTTAAATTTCTCGGCGCGGTTTTTTTGCGCGACGATGTTTATTTGCCGGAACCGAAGAAGCGTGTTAAAAGAGATGGGGTTCATTTTCCGCCGGCTTTGACGCTAAAAAGATATTTGGAACTCAGGAATAAAGATTAGGGGACTCGGAGACAAGGAGACTTGGAGCGTATTACCAAAGCACCCAGTCTCCCCATCCCCCGTCTCAAAAAATTAGCTGTTAAGAAATAAAAAGGTTAGGAAATAAAAATGAGTGCAAAGATAAAACACCACTGGGAGTTGGAAACGTATCAAATGGCAATGGACGCCTCGATGAAGATATTTGAGCTTACAAAATTGTTTCCCAAAGAAGAACGGTACTCGTTGACAGATCAAGTACGGCGGTCTTCCCGGTCTGTTTGTTCGAATATCGCTGAAGCCTGGCGTAAACGAAGGTATCGTGCTGCTTTTGTCTGTAAATTAAATGACTCCGAAGCCGAAGCGGCTGAAACCCAGGTGTGGATAGAATATTCGGTTAAATGCAAATACATTTCAAATGAAGTCGGTAAAGAGCTTCATAATACTTATGATCAGATTATTGGAAAATTGGTAAATATGATTCGTTCCCCTGATAAGTGGATTCTGTAACTTGTTGTTTTTATGTGATGTGATGGAATGATGTCCGGAGGACGGGGGACTTGGGGACTGGGAGATATGGAGACTTGGTGACAAGGAGACGGGGAGACTTGGAGTGTTGGAGACAAGGGGTTTTTGGCAAAAACGCTCCCATACTCCCTGTCTCCCAGTCTATTATTCTCCCTTTCACCCCGTCTCCCACACTCCCTGTCCCCATGTCCCAAAGTCTCAAAATCTTCCTGTCAATTTTCATCACGCTTGAATGTAAAAAAAAATAGGGAGTAAACAAAGTGCCAACACTTTACTTAATCGAACAAAATACAACTTTACGTAAAACCAGCGACAGTCTTAGGCTTTGCAAAAAACCATCTTCTTTAAAAAAATCAGCTTACGTATCCCAGGAAGAGGTGCTTTTGGAATTACCATGTTCAGATATAGACCAGGTAATGATATTTGGTAATGTACAGGTAACTACCCAGGCATTGCATGAGTTGTTAGAGCATGGAATAGAGGTTTCTTTGTTTTCTTTTTCAGGGAAATTATTAGGACAAGTAACGCCGCCAAAAACTAAAAATATTAATCTGCGGTTGGATCAGTTTAATAAGTATAACAATGAACAATTCCACCTGAAAATTGCAAAAAGTATTGTTACTCAAAAAATCTATTCGATACAAAAAATACTAAGAGAGTTTCACAAAAATCATCCTGATGCTTTTGATTTGCAGGATATATCAAGCCTGCCTGAAATTATTGAACGGGTAAAAAATGCCATTACATTAGATTCCTTGCTTGGCTTTGAAGGTTCAGCATCTGCTATTTATTTTAAATTGTTCGGTAAAATGATAAAACCGCCCTGGAAATTTGATGGAAGGAACAGACGTCCGCCAAAAGACCCGGTGAATGCAGTGTTGTCTTTTGGATACGTGGTTGTCGGTTCTGAATTACAATCCTTATTAGATGGAATAGGTTTTGACCCTTACCTGGGATTTTATCACAGTATTCATTATGGAAGACCATCACTGGCGTTAGATTTATTGGAAGAATTCAGACATTCCTTTGTAGATCGGTTAACCTTAAATTTGTTCAACCGGCATACATTTACCGAATCAGATTTTTATAATCCGCCTGGCGGGGGTGTTTATATGAACACTGAAGGTAAAAAGAAGTTTTTTGTTCAATATGAAAAAATGTTGGGTGAGTATGTCGGCGCATCATCCGTAAATATTCAAAAAACAGGCATCCGTTCAGTTTTTCAAAAACAAATACACCTGTTGGCAAAAGCGATACAACAGGATATACCGTATAAACCCTGGAGCGGGTAAGAATCTTTTAAAGTATTACCAGATGAATCATTGTTTTTTATGCACTAAAGTATTAAAACCTGTGCAGTTACCTTATTATTATTAAATGAAAAACAGACTATGCAAAAGTTTTTTTGTAATCCAGATCAATTATCTCATACAAAGAAAAGGCTGAGGCGAAGGCTATGGCGAAGAAAGGTATAAGATTTAAGGATTAAGGGATATTCTTTTCTTCCTTCGCCTTTGCCTCAGCCTTTGCCTGCGCTTTAGCGCTATAGTATTACCAGTTGAATCTTTGTTTTTTATGCAAAAGTTTTTTAATAAAGTGTTACGTCTAACTTTATTTGAGCAATATTTTCTCACATAAAATGCTCAAATATTTTTAGCACCATCCCATTGTAGTAATAC
>JACKQG010003009.1_pt1 | contig 21209 bp, 13 predicted proteins | sample 8237621 | NCBI WGS metagenome assembly JACKQG01 (sample SAMN15677084, study PRJNA649215) | marine metagenome | biome: marine; feature: Black Sea; material: saline water; isolation source: suspended particulate matter (SPM) from the Black Sea western gyre | collected 2013-06-09/2013-06-10 | depth... | reverse complement strand
GTATTGATGGCGATATTGATGCCGGCGTTGAACAGGGCCAGAGAGCAGGGCAGACGGGCAGTTTGTCTTAGCAATCTCAAGCAGTTGGCGCTTGCCTGGACTATGTATGCAGACGAGAACGACGACAGGATTGTCAACGGCGAAGCAGCCGGCGGTGGAAATGGCCTGGCCTCTACACCTACAGGTGGCAGACATAAAGGTGAGAAGTGGTGGGTTGGAGGCGATTGCGGAAATTTTTGGCTCGGGGAGCATTTGCCCAGGGAAACCCAACTAAATGCTATTAGAAACGGCGCCTTATATCCATATACCAAGAAAGAAACGCTTTACCGATGCCCGACCGGTATGAGCGGAGAGATGCGGACCTACACCATAGGCGATTCTATGAACGGTATTCCAAGGACCGGGACATCCATTAATAATGAGAGTACAGGTGCAAGAGTAGGCAGGACGGTATTGTGGATTAAGAAGAGGACGGATATTGTCAGCCCGGGCCCGGCTCAAAGATTAGTATTTCTTGACGAAGGACGGATTACTCCGGACAGCTATGCTACTCATTATGTTAATCAGCGCTGGTGGGACCCGCCCTTTGTCCGGCACGGTGACGGTACTAACGTCGCTTTTGCAGACGGGCACTCTGCTTATTGGAAGTACAAAGGCAAGAAAACGATAGAGACCGGCAAGCTTGCCGCTATTCCCTACTATGATGCAAACACTTTGCACCAGATGACGCCTGAAAGTCCCGAAGATATCGAGGATTTGCAACTGATGCAGAAGGCCATCTGGGGAAGATTAGGTTATTAGCCGGAGACGTCGTGCTTGTTTGCCACTATGAAGGCAATATAAATCACTGAAACTTCAGGCGGATGTAATGTCCGCCTTTTTTATGCGCAGAAAAATAAGTTTGTGCCTGCAAATGGCTTGCTATGATGCCCTGCGAATGGTTCGAAGATGTGGATAGCTTTTTAATTGTGAGTCTTTGCGTTTATTAACGCAGCCAGAAGGATATGTCTTAGTCTATCAACGCTTATCTTGTTGAGGTAATCTTCCGTGAAATCCAGCTTGAACCGGCCCCGAAAATTCCTGATACGTCTCTTAAGCTCATCCCTGCCTAAAGCAGCGACTGATGTTACCTGCCTTTCTACATACTGTGCTGACGACATAAGCCCTGATCCCTGAAAAACTATTATTGTCAATAAGTTGGATTCGTATTATTAGTATTAGTATCGTCCCTAATATCGAACTGCTTTTGCAGGAATTTTTGCACCGCTGCTCAAACCTATGTTTTAGCGTATTATTTTAGAAATTTTTTTTTGTCATTTTGATAACGGTCTGATAACGTTTGGTTATGAAAACTGAAAAGCTGAATTACTACTTGCCGCCCGAGCTGATCGCACAACATCCCTGCCCCGTTAGAAGCAGCTCGCGACTGCTGGTTCTTAACCGCTGCAGCGGTGACACCATCGACAGCCGATTCAGCAGCATCGGAGATTTCCTATCGCCCGGTGATTGCCTTGTGCTTAACGATACGAAAGTCCTGTCCGCCCGCTTTTTCGCCCGTAAAACCACCGGGGGCAAATTAGAAGGCTTGTTCCTCGGACAAAACTCTGATAACAACTGGATTGTAATGCTAAAAGGCACACGCAGGCTTAGCCCCGGTGTCATTTTTATCTTAAAAGACAGGCAAAAGGGAGATTTCTGCGAGGCCGAGCTGCTTGAAAAACAAGCGAGCGGCAGATGCCTGCTAAAGCTAAAGACAGAAGCAGACACAGAGACCGTTCTTAATACAATCGGTTTTCCGCCGCTTCCCCCGTATATTAAACGGGCTGACGACCCGGCGCTTGCCAAAATAGATGAGCTGCGATACCAGACGGTCTATGCCCGCAAAAACGGCGCCGTTGCCGCCCCCACGGCAGGACTGCACTTTACAAAGCCCCTGATAGAACAGCTAAAACAGGCCGGTATCAGCTTTGCGTATATAACGCTGCACGTCGGAGCCGGAACTTTCAAACCGGTAACCGCCGAAAACCTCGACGACCACGAGATTCATCAGGAGCAGTTCAGCATAGACCAGGAGAATGCCCGGATAATAAATACGGCAAAAAGCAAAGGGGGGCGAATAATCACTGTCGGTACAACCTCGACCCGAACCATCGAGACATTAGCCGGCGGGGCACAAATCGAAGCCGCCACCGGCTCAACAGAGTTATTCATAAAGCCCGGCTATAAATTCAAAATTACAGACGCTATGATAACGAACTTCCATCTGCCAAAATCCACACTTCTTGCGCTGGTGGGAGCCTTTGCTGGTCTCGAAAATATCCTCGCCGCTTACAATCACGCCATCTTACAGCAATATCGTTTTTATTCCTATGGGGACGCAATGCTGATAATTTAGCAAAGAAGTGAATATGTCTCTGAACTCTGTGTTGCGTTAGAGTTACTCCACTTTTTCGGTAACCACTTTAAGGATTTGTTTTTCGCGTTTCAGCAACATGTTGCCGAGGCCGGGCAGACTGAGCCTGTAAAAAAAGACAAGTAGCCCCAACAGTACCATCGAGGACAAGAGGATTACAGGTCCGGCCGGCAGCCAGCCCAGGCGGGACATGAGCAGCCCTGTTGCCGGCGGAATGAACATTGGAACCATGGCCACTGGAAACGACAATCGCGATATGAAAATCAGGAAGCTCGTCATGGCAGAGGTTTTGGTCCGCTTCATTGATCCCGGAGTGATGCGGTAAGGAACGAGTATAGATATAAGGTTGCCCGCTATGCTGAGCAGCATGAAAGTCGCCAGCAACTGCAAGCCGGCTGCAAGAACGATGGTGAACGAGATACCCAAGATGATTTTGACGAGCACGAGGAAAGTTAATCCAAATCCAACAGCGATCGGCAGGAACGAAAGGTTTTTTCCCAGCAGGATGTGTCTTCGCGGTACCGGCAGCAACACGAGCTGGCGAAATCCGCCACGATCGAAACCAAACTGGTTGAGCATGAGATGGCTCATACCGAGAAGGGTAAACACGATGGGGCCGCTGACGACGAATAATTTTAAGTTGTCGCTGAGGCTGGATATACGCCGCGCGAAGAACATAGTTCCAAAAAGCAGCAGCATGATGAAATTGGTCGCCAGCGCCATCTTCACTTCTGGTGCCCGAGTCAGGCAGCGGAAGAAGGCCAGCGCCAGCGCAGCGGCTTCGTCGGGAATACCGGGCAGTTGCCTCTCAAGGAAGTTCTTCCTGACGGTTGAGACCTTTTTAGTTTTCGGTCTTTGTTTTGACCTCCTGCCGACCGTGTGTCCCTGGTAAAAACGAATGGTCGTGCGGTAGGCCCGCCTCAAACCCAATCCACCAATACCGAATGCGCCGATTGCACTTAACACGGCGGGCAGGGCATTTCCTCCGGCCAGTGACATCGCACCGTTACCAACCCACAGAAAGGGCACCACCTTATGCGCTAACAAGACCGCATTGGGAATGGGCCTCCTGCTGCGACTCACGGGCTGCCTCGTCGCCTGTTCGTCCAAAGGTGCCGATTTCACCGTGTCGGGTCTGTGCTTTTTACGATCGTGCGCGAGGTTGCTAATGATATTTGGAAGCTGTACGAGCACAATGAATGAAAATGTGACCACAGCAATAATTGCGCGGCGTTTCCGCTTGTTCACCATGAGCGCGGCCAGCCAGCCGCGCAGGCAATAGGTCCACGCCGTTATCATGAAGACCAAACTTAGCACCAACGGAAACATCCAGATCATTAACCATTGCCCGCTCAGCATCAATCCCAGAGAAAGACCCAGTATTAAAGGCAGGAACAGAATAATGCTCAAAGTCAAATGTGATGCGATATAGTTCACCAGGAAAATATCTCTGAGCGAAATAGGCAGGTGCAGCATCCGGCTGATGTCGATAGTCTCCGAACGCTGGATCTCCGAAACCATTCCAATTATCCAGGCAAACAGAAACGCAGCAAAGAATAAATCCCACGCGATAAGCATACGCGTCGGCGACCTTTCGGCCAATATAAAGAAACCGACCAGCACTCCGGCTACGCCGCTCACAACACTTAAGACAAGCAAAGCCACGGCTACGATCATTATCAGCACGGCATTCAACTGATTGCGAGACCATTGATTTCGGGTCAAGCGCCAGCGTAACCAGATGATTGTGCGAAGCTGGCTCCAGTCCATCTAATCCTCCAGCCAGCTTAGCTTCTGGTGCTCGATTTTATCGCTGCCGACGGCCTCGAGGAACCGTTCCTCCAGCGATCCGCCGGCGCGAATCTCGTCCATCGAGCCCTGATGCACGAGCTTACCGGCGACAATAATCCCGAAGTCTGTGCAGAGTCTTTCGACAATATCCAGAACATGCGATGTCAGGAACACGGTCGCACCGCGCTGGACGCAACGCTTCAATGTGTCTCGCAGCACGCGCGAGGCAACGGCATCGACGCCTTCAAACGGTTCATCGAGAAACAGCAGATCCGGATTCGGAATCAGCGCCGCCGCCAGCGTGAGTTTTTTCTTCATCCCATGTGAGTATTCGAGGGTCAGCTTCTCCTCGCTCTCCAGGCTCATCATGGTCAACAGCTCCCGACAACGTTCGCGGACCGTCGCCATGGGCATCTTATACATGCGTCCTATGAAGGTCAGATATTCCCGTGCCGTCAGATTATCGAACAGGGCCAGCTCTTCTGGCACCACGCCAACACGGCGCTTGACCTCTCTGGCCTTGTCTGGGTCTTTTATTTCCTCGCCCAGTATGCACATCGTGCCGGACGTGGGGGCCAGCAAGCCCGTAAGCATTTTGATGGTCGTCGATTTGCCCGCGCCGTTGGGACCGAGAAAGCCGTAGAACTTCCCGGCTTCCACACGTAAGTCGAGACTGTCAACGGCACGCAGGTCGCCGAAGCAGCGAGTGAGTCCGCTGGTTTTGATAGCAAGGGTCATAACGGTCGTTGAGTCTATCAGCCCCTGCCCGAAAAAACAAGTATGTTTCTTCGGGCTTGATCTGCACGGTCACAGGATTCGCTTGGCCAGCGGCAGTTGCCTGATGAAATTCCCCAAAGTAAAACACAACGGAATCGCTATTAGTACAGCCAAAGCAAATTTCAAAAGCGGGTACAAGCTGATATTTCTCATCGCGATTGCCACAAGGACTGTAACCGGTGCGTGGATAATATAAGCGGTATAAGCGCTGGCGGACATCGCTTTAGCTACTCTTGCCTGACGATTGAAAAACTTGCGAGATAAAAACAGCAGCGCTATAATCATCGCAACGCCGGTAAACTGCTCCCAGAGAGCATACCCAAAGCATTGCCAGCGAAGGCCCCCCATAAACGCTGATATATCACCTTTGAGTGCCCCGCCTAAAACGAACAACGCAGGAAAGAGTATCAGAATAAAAAACAATGCAATGCAAAGCCACAATTTGCCCATCGCATCGGGTATCCGCACCAGCCAGTTGTTCCTATAAGCAACGATTCCGACAATATACATACAAATATACTGAGGGAAGAAGGGGAACTGAAAATTCAAGGGCCCGAAACTCCAGCCTATCGGAAGCCATATCCGCACGATGAAGCTAACAGTACCCAAAGCAAGGGCGAATAATGCTAAGGTTAAATTGCCGGGTAATTTGCCGTCTTCGTGAACTGAAGAAACTGGTGTTTTCGACAAAAGCCTGTATAGAACATAAACACCCGCGAATATCAGCAGGGCCTCGACAAACCACAATGGGCCGGTACCAACATGGAACCTGCTGTAATAAATTGATAGAAACTTAGAGTAAGAGCCATTGAATTGAAGAGTGCTACCGTGTTCAAGCGCGCCAACCTTCATAAGTGGATACGCCATTAGCGGGCCGATGACAAAGTCGTAGCACAGTATAGGGATGCCCAGACGCAGAAGCCTGTCTTTGAAAAAGCGGCGCGGGCCCTTTCGGTCGTATGAGCGTGGAGTGAAATAGCCCGAAATCAAAAAAAACAAGCCCATCGAAAATGCCTGGACAGATGCATTGTGCCAAGTTAGCGGGATTGACATAGTGCCTTCCGGGACATTTCTGTAATACCAACCGCCGGCCCCCCCATAGGTAATGGAAAGGTGCAGCATAGCTACAAGCGTAATAAGCAGGATTCTCAGGTTATCAATAAAATACAGGCGGGCCTTTTGCATATCTTATTCTCTTTTAAACATTTTTTTCTTTGTCAATTTTTTCCACATTCTCTGCAAGTTTGATTAAGTATCTTCTGCAGACTCTGTACTTACGGAAAAATTCCGAAAAGGTTACACATAAACTGTAGATTCGTTAAGGCAGGCTGTTTTATAACACATTAGCGACTTGTTAACAAATAGTTTAAGTTAGTGACTGTAGTGGAGCGGAAGACACATTCGAGTTCATGCGATGGTTATACGAAGTTTTAGCCCCGATTAGTTGTTCGCAGGCGTTCGCCGATTAGACGGCCGATTCGCATTGCTTGTTCCCATACTTCTTTCTGATCCTCGACCCGTGTGTATGGGTAATCGGAAGATCTGGCATCCGGTCCGTAACGTTTTCTTAATCCACTCATCTGGCATTCATCTCCCACGCCACAGGTCAAGCAGGGAATGTTGCCCTTAATCATTACTTGCCCGATAAGCTCCATACGTTCCATTTCCTTTAACCCTATGGCCAATGATTTATTGACGTTATCCGCCGCATCGGGAGTCAGGTAGGTTAGAACCGTTGCACACAGCTTGCCCCTAAGCAGGTTGTTCACATGTCTGAGCGACCAGAATCTCTCAAGAAGCGCTTTTGTGAAACCGTCTATCTGTTTATAGGGAATATATGCACCAATAATCAAAGCCCTGGCTTTCTTGATTTTTTTTGCAAGCTCCGGAAAATCATCCTTAACTTTGCAGATGTTGTCCGGAACACACTGTTTACAGGCAAGGCAAGGTCTGATGTTAATTTGACTCAGTTTCACAAATTCGCATTTTAGCTCGGTTGCATCCAATATGGCTTGAATAAGTCTGTCCGTGTTACTGTTTTCTATAGGACTCCCGGAAATTCCCAATACTTCAATACTCATTTTGATGTTCCTGTTATTCTATTAAGCCTTAAAACTATGTATATGGATTCCGTATAAAACTCCCGACCTCTGACGGCTATTCTGCTGCAAACTGAACTATCAGTCTTTTTACCGGCCAGTCATGCGGAATAGCCGGGCCTTCAGGTCCGCTTTTATTTTCCTGTAACGGGTATCGCCGGACAGGTTGGTCCATTCGTAGGGGTCGGTGTCGTGGTCGTACAACTCCTCGCTGGAGTTGTTATAAAGAATATAGCGCCACCTTTTTGTCCGGACGGACCAATGCTGTTTTGTGGGATCATTTCCTGTCTTATTGCCGGCATATATCATCGTCAACGCGGCGTCGGGCCCGTTCCAGGTTTCGGATTTCGGATTTTCAAGGAAAGGACGGAGGCTGTAGCCGTCGAGCCTGGCACCATGGCCGTTCTTCCTCGTTTCGCTTTCGAGTCCACAGATGTCAACGAGTGTGGGGTAAATATCAATTAGTGAAACAGGGTGCTCGGCGAAGCCGCCTGGTTCCGCCACGCCCGGCGCCCGGATGATGAGCGGCACACGGGTACTCTCTTCCCAGAGAGCGTTCTTGAAAAGGTAATCCTTCTCGCCCATGTTCCATCCGTGGTCGCTCGTGACGACGATGATGGTGTTGTCTTTGAATGGGCTCTTGTCCACTGCTTCGACTATCCGGCCGACGCATTCGTCAACAGCGGCCACACTGGCGAGATAGGCCTGGGTGAACGCTTTGAGTGCGGATTCGAGGTCCGGATACGATTCTTTGAGCAGGCGAAAGTATTTTGGTCCTTTTTGGCTGCTGTCAAAGACGTCCATATAGTGACAGTCTTCGGCATCGTTGGGCTTGATTACGGGGATTTTGAGTGAGTCCGTCGGGAACATATCGAAGAATCGCTTAGGCACGTGCAGCGGGGTGTGCGGACGAATAAAACCAATGCCCAGGAAAAACGGCTTGCCGTTTTCCTGTTTAGCAAACTCATTGATCTTATTTGTCGCCCAGGAGGCGTTGCGTTCATCGGGGGTGGGATCGCGGTTGTCCTCGTCAACGTAATTGTACTTGTTTACCTTGCCCCAGGTGCCGTATATCCAGCCCTTGTTGTCTTTATTATTCGGTCCATAGGGCACATCCGACAAAGGGGCGTAGGAACCATCAACAGCTCCTATGCTTCTATAGGGTTGAGGCACTGAAGGGTGGGCCACCCTTTCCTTGCCGTCATAAACAAAGGGGCCGTAGTCGGCCTTATACCCGTACTCACTCCACACGGAAGGCAGATGGTGATGCATAAGCTTGCCGGAGCCGGCAACGTGATAGCCGTTCTCGCGGAAGTGTTCCATGATGGTTTTGGAATTTTTCAGCACGGGATTCTCGAACCACTTGTCCCAGAACAGATTTTTCGAAGTGTGCGGGTAGATTCCGGTAAGAAAGCTGGATCGCGATGGTGCACATATAGGGTTGTTGCTGTAGGCCCGTTTGAAAGCCACCCCGGACCGAGCAAGTCTTGCAATGTGCGGGGTCCGCGCCTGTGGATGCCCCGCCATGCCCGTGACATAGTCGTTGAGATCGTCGCAGACGATCATCACTACATTGGGCTTTCGTCTATGCCTGGCAACAGACCCGGCAAATCCGGCCGATGGGACAAGGGCTGCAACACCCCCTATCATCAAGCTCTTCAAAAAATCACGGCGTGTTTTCATATTGTATTCAACTCATTAGTTACCGCGATGAAACCCGGTATTTAATCACTTATACATTTTATCGAAATGGCCCTGAGCGCTGACAACCGCCGCCCTCATCATATCTTCGGCCTTTGCGGTTTCCCTTTGAGCCAATACCTTCATCAGGGCGGCCGTATCCAGCTCTTTGGCAGCCAGCTCACACGCCTCCCAGCTCAGCACACTCCTGACTACTCTGTCGATTCCCTGCTCGGCGTTATCGTATGCCCGGGCCTGCATGTCATGGCCTTTCCATCGGTTAAAGCCCGCCTGCTGGATAAGCCCGGCGATAGCAACGTTCATGCCGTTAATACGCGTGCCGTGGTCGATATCGTATTTGCCCGGCCCGCCGAGAATAATACCATCGTTATAGCCCTGGCTGTTAAGATGCATGTGCACCATCATATCATTATCCAGCTCTTCAACCGTATCGGCAACGTGGTCAAGCCCTATCATTTCCGAATGCCCGAATTCCTTATTGACGCCCTTCTTTTCTTTCGGAATTCCGAACTCATCCTCAATCTTTCGCCAGAACAATAAAGCACTCGCCACCGTTGGAATCAGCATGGCGGGATGTCCCTCGTTCGGCTTTGGCTCGAAGCCTATGTATAAGCTGCCGCCTTTTTTGGCTTCATATTTACACAGACCGGCGATGCTCTCCTTGAGGTTCTGATACATCTGCCGAATGCCGATAGTCGCAATATCATAACCGAACGAGCCGTTCCAGATAATAAGCGACGGCTCCTTGCCGGCGTCCGGATGCCATGCCTTCTTCAATGTTCCGTACGCAAGGTCAACCGTTTTGGTGCCCAATTCATCAGCGGCCTTTCGCTCGTTCGGGTCTAAAGATGCAACTCCACCGTAACCAAAATGGCAATGCGCACCCGGTGTTATCATCGCCAGATACAATTTATTGTCAACAAGTGCATCAGCCACCGCCGCGGCATTGTCATCATCGACCTCCGCATCGTAATGCAGCTCGATACCCAGCTCGACGTTATCAGGCATCCTTGGAGCGATTTTATCCGCAACTAATTTAACCATCTCCGGCGAGCCGAATGCACCGCCCCATTCAGGCCGCGTATCGCCCGGCACAAAACCGCCCTTACCGGGATTAAATGTCCATCTGCATATACTGTGTAAAGATTTATCCGCCATTTTAATTACTCCTTTCTTAAACGCCTAAACAAAACTCATGCACTTATGTCTTGTGTTCTTAATTTTTCAATTGCCCTTTCAAAACATCCTCCCATCTTCCATACGCATCCTGATAGGCTGATGCTAATTTCTTATTTGGTTCAATCGCCTTGACCGGCTCCAGACCTACAAAGGCATCATCAGCTCCCTTGTAAATACCCGCACCTATCCCGGCTCCCCTTGCGGCCCCCTGCGAGCCGTCTGTATTATAAAGTTCCACGGTCGCTCCGGTAATCGTTGCAAAGGCCTCGGCAAACAGCGGACTCAGGAACATATTCGCATTTCCAGCCTTGACCGTTTCCAGCTCAATCCCCATATCGCGCATTATCCCAAGGCCGTAATTGAGCGCAAAAACGATACCTTCCTGGGCCGCCCTAAGAAAATGCGCCTTCTTGTGCATATTAAAATTCCAACCGTGAACGGATGCCCCGATATTCCTGTTCTCCAGCATTCTCTCAGCACCGTTGCCGTAGGGCAGTATCATCAGCCCTTCAGAGCCAACCGCAACTTCTGCCGCCAGCTCGTTCATCTGCTCATAATCCAATCCCTCGCCGCCGACAAAATTGTGCTTGAGCCAGCTATTTAAGATTCCCGTCCCGTTAAGGCAAAGTAAAACACCATACCTCGGCTTTTCCTTTGAATGATTGACATGAACGAATATATTGACTCTCGATTTTTGGTCGTAGTTTTTCTTATCACTGATTCCATAGACCACGCCCGATGTCCCGGCAGTAACTGCAATTTCACCCGGCTGCAACACACCAAGTGACAGTGCGTTATTAGGCTGATCCCCAGCTCGGTAGCTTACCTTTGTCCCGGCCTTGAGTCCCAGTTCATAAGCGGCCGAGCTGGTCAGCTCACCCTGAACGGAAAACGTCGGAACAGTCGGGGCTGTCAGATCGGCTGATATCCCGTAATTTTCCAGGACAAATTCCGCCAGTCCATCTTTGCCGAAATCCCACATTATCCCCTCGGACAAACCCGACGGCGTTGTTTGTATCTTGCCCGTCATCTTCATCGCGATATAGTCGCCGGGCAGCATTATCTTATGAATCTTCGAATAGACCTCCGGCTCATTTTCTTTGACCCACTTTAATTTAGAGGCCGTAAAATTACCCGGCAGGTTAAACAGACTCTTAAGACACTTTTTTGCTCCAATGTCTTTTGCCGCCTGTTCGCCGATTTGCACCGCCCTGCTGTCGCACCAGATTATCGAAGACCTCAACACCTCCTTATTCTTATCCACACAAACCAGTCCGTGCATCTGATATGAAATCCCGATAGCTTCAACATCCTCTAAATTACGGATCGTAGAAGCAATCTGCCGGGTCGCTTCTTTAACATGCTCCCACCATGTAGAGGGATGCTGCTCGGCCCAGCCGGATTCCTTTGCGATAATCTCCAGCTCCTCATCGGGTGAAGTCGCACTCGCCAAAACCTTGCCCGTTTGACTATCCATCAACGTCGCCTTTACCGACGAGCTTCCAACGTCATATCCTAATAACAATGCCATTTTATTGTCCTTCTTTCGTACTTATATTACATTCAGACTTCTGCCCACGCCAAACTCCCCATCAGTGCCAACTCGGAGGCCAAAAGCAGCAGACCACATCATAGCCTTCTACGGAAAATTGTCAAGTTTCACAGCTAACTCATTCATATTCCCACTTGAGTATCCACGGGTCGTTCGTTCGCTTTTGAAATGCCTTCAGCTTTGACTGGAGCCTCGAAAGAGCTCCTTTGTGTTTCGGATTGTCCGCCAGGTTCTCAATCTCATCCGGGTCGTTCTTCAAATCATAAAGCTCGAATTTCGGCCTGTGTATATATGCCTCGACCGTGCGCTTGCCGTAATATTTCTCGCCTCGCTCTATCGTCGCCTGCCACGTCGATGCCGCCCATAAATCACTGGCGAAAGGATAATCCAGTCCATGCGCAAGATTCCAGATCAGCTTATACCTTCGCTCACGCACCACACGCATCGGATAATACATCGTTATCTCGTGAAAAGTATGCGAAGCATAAGTTATATCCCAGCCCCATGGATTTTCCCGTTCGAGCACTGACTTAAACGACTTGCCCTGAAATTCGCTCTTTTGAGGAAGAGCTTCGGCAAAGTCCATAATCGTCGGCGCCAAATCCGCAAAGTTAATCAGTGCATTACAGGTAATGCCTTTGTTCTTCTGTAAAGGATTCCGAACTATGCACGGCAGATTCATCCCCGGCTCATACAGAGTCGTCTTGGCCCCCGGAAATGCTACGCCGTTATCTGAGATATAAATTACCACCGTATTAACATATTTGCCCGCCTTTTTAAGAACGCCGAGCAGCCGCCCAATTCCCTGGTCAACGCGTGACACTGACTGGTAGTACTGCGCAAGCTCGGCACGGCACTCCGGCGAATCCGGCAAAAACGGCGGCACTATAACATCATCAGGGTTGTACTTCACCTCTTTCACACCCGGATATCCTCCATTGGCAAGATTACCGAAACGGTCGGGTTTTGTCGGCAGCTCTTCGGCTGTGCCGCCCCCGCGGTGCGGGTCGCTCATGCAGAAGTACAGGAAAAACGGCTTGCTATCATCACCGCTGACAAAGTCCCGGCAGTTATTCGCCATCTCGACAGGACTGCGGCTGTTGCCTTTTAGCGCGACATCGAATTTATAAACCTCATCCGGTGCAACGTGATACTTGCCTATACGCCCCGTCCGGTATCCTGCCTCGGTCAACTGCACCGGCAGAGACTTCACGGTCGGGAAGGAGATAAAGTGATGATAGCTGTGCTGATGCCCGTACTGGCCGTTTGCGTGATTATACATACCCGATAAAATCACTGACCGGCTAGCGCTGCAGCTTGCCGTCGTACAAAAGGCATTGGTAAACCGAACTCCCTCAGCCGCAAGCTGGTCGAGATTCGGCGTCTTGATAACCTTATTACCGTAACAGCCCAAAGCTTCAAGCCCATGGTCATCGCTGACTATCAAGACAATGTTCGGCCTCTTCTTTTTTGCCGCGAATACTTCCTTTGAAATCAAACCCGAACCGACAAGCACCGATGCGCCCGCAGCGCAACTCTTCATAAAATCACGCCGGCTAATCGATTTATTTTCCATAATTATTACCTCCGAATCAATAAAACCCAAGGTGTTATTAATACCCAAACAGTTTAATCCATCTTACAAAGTTCTCTTCACGCCCTCAGCTCAACACCGGCTGAAACTTCCTGTTCCCAGGCGGCCAGTTCATCTTCAAGCGCTTTGACCATATCAGGCCTGGTCCCAGCAAGATTTTCTTTCTCGCCGAGGTCTTCGTCAAGATTATAAAGTTTTGATCGACTACCTTGAACCAGTAATTTCCACGGCCCTTTCCGTGCGGCCTTTTCTTTTCGGTAACGCCAGAACAACATCCGTTCCGGCAGTTTGGTACCTTCGGTCAGCATCGGCAAAAGGTTAACGCCGTCAAGCTTCAGATGCTCCGGCGGTTTTGCCCCGGCAATTGACATCATTGTAGCAAACAAATCCATCCCCAGGACCGTCTGGTCAGTAGTTGTACCGGCCTTAATTCTTCCCGGCCAATAGGCAACAGCCGGGACACGGTGCCCGCCTTCCCATAAGCTGCCTTTGAAACCGGCCAGTACACCGTTGGAGCCGTTTTTTGTAGCGCCGTTGTCGGAGCAGAAAAAGATAAATGTCTTTCGCTCTAAGCCCATAAGTCTGACCGCCTCGACAATACGCCCTACCCCTTCATCCATCACCTCAACCATTTCCTTATACGCCCGGGTAATCTCTCGGCCTTTGGCTTTCTTGCCTTTCCTGCCGCCGCTCAAACGTTCCGGCGGGTCCTTTCGCCCCTGGTAAGGATAGTGCGGCGCCTCGTGCGGCAGATACAAACAAAACGGCTTATCCTTATGCCGCTCTATAAAATCCATTCCGTGTCCGGTTATCAAATCAGTACAGTAACCCTCTTCAGGAACCTTTTGTAAATTCTTCCACCAGTCGTCGAAGCCCGCCTGGTCGATATGTGAATGATAATCCACGTTGCCGCTGACATAGCCGATAAAATCGTCGAATCCCTGCCTGGCCGGATTGAATTCTACGTTGTAACCTACATGCCACTTACCGAAAATCCCCGTAGCATAACCACGGCTTTTCAGGGCTTCGGCAAATGTTACTTCCTCCAGAGCCATCCCTGTATGACGGTGCTTTGCGGCTGTTACGACGCCCTCGATACCGCACCGCTGCTGGTAGCGTCCCGTCAGCAGAGCCGCCCTTGTCGGACTGCACACAGGACAGTTGGAATGATAATCCGTAAACTTAAGGCCGCCTCTCGCCAGGGCATCGATATTCGGCGTATGTATCTTTTTGCTGCCGTAACTGCTAATGTCACCGTATCCCAAATCATCGGCCATGATAAGGATGATATTGGGCCGTTCGGCAGTCGCCCCTGAACCCTTACCAACCGAACAGCCGTAATTTGGCATTACAACCGCCGCCGCACCGCCGATAGCTAACTTAATAAACTCACGTCGATTCACAATCAAACTCCTTGCTTTGTTTTTGCCGCCTCATTTCATCGCACCTGAATTCAGATTCGGTGTAAAGGTCAGGATTTTTTTCTTCCCGCCATCCAGCCATCTTGCCGAGATACTTCGTGCGGGAATATCAGCCCCACGATACCCTCGCGATTCCTGTGAAAAATTCGCAATCAATTCCACCCGGCCTTCAAAAACCGCACGTTGTAACTTTCTGTCGGAGCTAAGCCAGTTGAAGTCCGTCATCTGCGAAAAGCCAAATTCCCTGTGCAACGGCGAAAAAAAATCATAATGTTCTTTTATTAAATCACGATGCATATCAAATTCATCAAGATTCATGTGGTACAATGGCGGAACCATATACAGCAGCTCCGTCAGCGCCACCGTATCGAGCATATTGCTGTATTTAAGACTGCTGTTCGCCCATTGGTGAGTCGTCACAATCGAATCATGGAAGACAATTTCGTATAGCGGCAGTCGATACTGCGGGTCATAATAAAAATACTGATACTTCTCCTTCATCGGAACCTGCTTAACGAAAACCTTCGGCCCGTCAGGGGGATAATACTGGCCCAGATAGTACTGCGAATCCTTATTTTTCAAATCAGGATCCCCCCAGCCGAATACAGGTCCGAACATCCCTTCAGCCAAATGAATAACTTTCGCCGAGTATGAGCTGCCGCCCTCCGAGCCCACCACTACATTAAACGTATCGCTAATCCACGCGAGCCTATCTAAACGCGCCCTTACATCATCCGCCTGGCTTGCCCGGTGAAAAGGTGAGTAATCATCATAAACCTCACCGTAAGCGTCACAATCAACAAAATAATAATTGTAAGGAACATTCTTCATGTTCTCTCTAACACGCTTTTCCACAGACGCTCTGGCGGCAATCGGGCTAAGCTTGAAACCGGCCCCTTTAAATCCCCCACGTTTCTTTCCGTCTTTGCGGACGATCGGGCCCTTCTCAAAAAGTTCCCTGTCAAACTGTGCAGTAGTCCAGGTACCATCCGTGCCGCGCAAAGCAGGGTCGTGAATACTGTGAAATGAATCATACGTGCCAAACAGATATCCCATCCGGTCGGCCTGCTTTGCCACCTCGGGACGTTTTTCTACACCTTCCCAGCCTTCGACGCACAATCTCATCCGGTCAAAGCCGCTCTCTTTAAACTGCTCCAGCATCCTGCCTGAAACACCGTCACCCCAGTTATCAACCGGAGTTAGAAATTCCGCAAACGCCGCATGCAGCATTAAACCATTCAACCGGCACAATTCCGGAATCGTAAGGTTGTCCGAACCTTTCTTCAGTAATTTGGCCGCCTCATCTGGAAGAATTACTTCCCGCCAGCAGGCTTTATCATAAAAGTCCCGTCTTTCCAGCAATCGGGAAAGCTCATTTGCCACCTGGCCCGTGGTATATTTATCCGGCCACTGAGCTTTGGAAATCGTAACTACTTCGGCCCAGCGTTCCGGCTCCATCAGTTGCTTAATTCGCACACCCGGAGAGAAACGTCCGGCCTTGCTTTGTTCGACCAGCTTAGAACAGAATGATTTCCATTTTCTCGGAGGGATACAATGCCGCGTAAAAAACGCATCACCCCAAAGATAAACATGTGGCGCCCCTAACAAGCGCTCAGCTTTAGGGACCTTCTTCACTTTCTCCTTCATACTGACAAACTCGCCCTGCTGTTGCAGCCAGTGGCGAAACTGTTTCGCAGGCTCTACCGGCGAATTGTTTTCACCAAGCCGAATCAAAAATCCATATTCTTTTTTGGATTGAACAGATGTGAATTCGTGGCTGAACTGCGCTTCAAGCTGGCCTCCGGTCATGCTGAAATTTATCACGTTACTGTATGGATTGGTTATGATATACGTCAGTGAAAAGTCGCCGCAATCCAGGCCCCAAAAGGGCATACTTAGCCCTTCCAGCGTGTTCCATTCGCCATGCTCTACCAGATACTTTTCCCAGCGCGGCTCATCAAGCGGAATATAGCAGCCCTCCCAGCGGGGCCAGATTAACGCCTTGATATTTGCACTTTCTTGAAAAACAGGCCATGTGAACACACCGATCTTGTCAGAAACAAATTGGACAGACAAATCCCGCTTATCTAATCGAACCTCAACCTTAATTCCTTTTGCCTGCAAGAGCCACTGCGCCCGAGAGCCATCCTTTACTATATCGCCGACCGGGCCTAAATCAGGCTGGCCTCTGGATAGCTGGATTCTCTCAACCCCCGGAAGTTCGGCGTTCATCTCCAGCGCTGCCGGCGATACTTCGACCGACCAGTACTCATTGCTCAGGATAATTTCATCCGACCGAGCCGCCCGCACCTCAACTGCGACAAAACAAACCGCCGGAATCAGCAAGTAACAGCACCACCTCTTCGCTTTGCGCAAAGTCCAATCCAGAACAGACATCACCAGCATGAAATACTCCTCAACAGTGAAAGCTTTTTTAGAACTCGAGTCGTGAATCAATCCGTCTATTTTTCTACTATGTCCACCAGGCCCAAATCGATAAATTGCCCGCCTTCGGTCTGAGAGCAGTGAACGGCTAAGCTATTTGTTCCGACCTTCAACGTCTTTTGTCCCTTCTCATCAAGCCTGAATTGAATATAACCAGAAGTATGGCCCTCGAGTTTCGCAACAAGCTGGCTGTTGATATAGACCTCGGCGTCCTCATCATGATGGATTAACAACTGCAGCCGGTTGAATTTTATGCTATCCAGCTCAAACGTTCTGCGCATCCAGATACCAGGACTTTTCCACTCGGTCCCTACGACAGCACCGGGCGTCCCTTCAGTGCCGAATCCGCCTTTACCTTCCTGCCAGTCGGAATCGGAGAAGCCCGCCCGATACCAGCCGACACGCGGTTCGTCTGTCGTATATCGCCAGTTTTGTCCCGTTTGTTGTGAAGTTGGAACAAGCGTCTTAACAACAGGAGGCGGCTGATACAAAAGCCTGTTTGCCGCCGCGACCTTTTCAACATCCATTTTTATCATCGCTCTGTTGTAAGTCATCAGTCCGTTCACCTCAATCTCAACATCGGTCGTCTGCGTATATACCCCCGCACACAGACCCGGACCAATCAGCGAACGCAGATTATCAAGCAGAACCAGGTACGCATCAGTAAGTTCCTCACGAGTCTTATAGCTGCGGTATCCCCAGTTCTTTTCATCCTGCCATGTATTCCCCGGGACCGGCAGACCCAAACCGCCAAACTCACCTAAAACCGCAGCGCGGTTCTCTTCGGTCGGCGGCGCGGCCGGACCAGGATATCTGTGAATATCGTGTACGTCACCAACGCCCCGGTCGGACCAGCCGCTCGTATTATTCACTAATCGGCTCGGGTCAAGCTCCTTAACAAAATCCACTATCCGCGCCGTATCATACTGTCCCCAGCCCTCGTTAAAAGGCACCCACATTACTATACACGGGTGATTGCTGAAAGCGTTAATTACACGCTTGAGCTCCAGCTCAAACTGCTTTGCCGACTCTTCAGTTCTCTCAAGATCAGGGTCATTGCCACGGATGTGCTTGTCGCCGTTGGGCATATCCTGCCAGACCATCAAACCTAATTTATCACACCAGTAGTACAGCCGGTCAGGCTCCACCTTGACGTGCTTGCGCAGCATATTACAGCCGAGCTTTTTCAATACATCGATGTCATAGCGAAGCGCCTCATCTGTCGGTGCCGTGTACAGTCCGTCCGGCCACCAGCCCTGGTCAAGCGGACCGTACTGAAACAGCGGCTTGTTGTTCAGAAACAGCCGCGTAATACCTTCTTCGTCTTTGCCCAATGAGATTTTCCGCATACCGAAGTAGCTGTTTACTGTATCAACGATCTTGCCCTTACTGTCCTTAAGCGTTACTTTCACCTCATACAAAAACGGCGAGTCCGGCGACCACATCTTCGGCTTTTTAATTTGTAAAACAAATTCTTCGCCGGCATTACCTTTGCCCTTTATCTTATTGAACCAACCAAGATTGATTTCCGCTTCAACGCTGCAGTCAACTGTTGCTTGCGAGCATACTGCGGTTATACGCGCCGATTCAGAGTCAATATCCGGAACGATTTTCAGTGACTTAATGTGCGCCGCAGGCACCGGCTCCAGCCATACCGTCTGCCAGATTCCTGTTACCGAGGTGTACCATATCCCGCCGGGCTTTTTCACCTGTTTACCTCGCGGCTGAGTGCCGGTGTTCGTCGGGTCCCATACACTTAATACAATTTCCTGCGAATCGGTATCGTTCAGAACATCGGTGATATCCAATGTGAACGGGTCGTAACCACCTTTATGGCTGCCCACTTTTGTGTCGTTCACCCATATCGTTGAATCCCAGTCCACCGCCCCAAAATGCAGCAGCAAGCGCTGGCCCTTCCAATTTTTGGGAACCTCAAATGTTCGCCGATACCATAGCTGGTTCTCTTCACCGACAGGCAGCATCACGCCTGACAGGGCCGACTCAATCGGAAACGGCACGAGAATTTGTCCGTCGAACTGGACCGGTTGCCGCTGCTCTTTGGTCCTGATTGCGTATTCCCATAAGCCGTTAAGATTCAGCCAGTTCTTGCGGACCTGTTGCGGACGTGGGTACTCGGGGTGAACTTTTTTCGGCGAAACCTGATCTGACCACTGGGTCATAAGCGGGCCTTCGCTAACCTGCCACTCGGCATGTACAGAAGAGCAGAAACACAAAAGTGCAAAAATTATGACGCAAAACCGGATTGTATCCCGTTTCAAAAGTCGTGCTCCGCTCTGCTGTGTTCTTTGTACCGAACAGCCGCTTGCAATGCAATTTGAATCCATTTTTCGTCTCCTTTCGAATAGTTACAGTTCAAAAAGTAACCGCATATCCCGCTCGTCGCCGAGCAGGCAGTCCTTTTATGCAGAATTCTGCAAACAAAGGCTTAGATTACCTTCGATCAGCGGATTTTGCAATAAAATTTCATACTATAGAAAAAAGACCAAAAACTTCTCCAACTTATATTTACCGAACGCCTCGGCCGTGATGATCCCAGAGATTCCCCTTGACGGGAAGGTCGGCAATTTGGTATAAATATACAGGGTATAGTTTATATACGCTTAATCAGGTTTTTGCTTTATCATAAGGAAGGAGGCTGCATTTCAGATTTTTTCTCTCCAATACTGAATTGGAACCAGTCAATTCTTATAAGAAAATTATGTTTTGGTGTATGGCCAAAATATAATTTGTCGTTATTTTCACTCTTTATAAAGGAGGATTATTATGTCTAAAAAAACAATTTGTTTGATGGTGCTGCTGACCCTGGGCCTGACAGGCATGCTCACCGCTGGTGAGCTCATTAATATCAACTTCCAGTTGGGAGGTGCAGAAGTACCGGATGGCTATTTGCCGGATACAGGCCTGGAGTTCGGTGATCGTGATAACGGCTACAGCTACGGCTGGTCACAGAATATGTCAGATCAGACCCGCGACCGCAACAACGCCGCTTCGCAGGATCAGAGATATGACACACTGATTCATTTTAGGGGCAGAGGTGCCGTATGGGAGATCGAACTGCCTCCAGGTTTCTATCGTGTATTTATCGTGTGCGGCGATCCATCGAATGCAGATTCGAATAACGCAATAGAATTGGAAGGTGAACTGCTCGCAGAGGACCCGGATGGCATGGACAGCTTCGATGAGTTCGAATTTATGGTGACCGTGAGCGATGGGCGTTTGACCTGGTCGGAGCCGGCGGGCACTTACGTCAAGCCTTGCTTCATTGAGATCGAATCATCTCAGCCGATTGTCAAGGCAAACAAACCTGATCCGAAGGACGGTTCCATGATTGTTGATACATGGGTAAACCTTTCCTGGCGACCGGGAGAATTTGCTGTATCGCACGATGTGTATCTCGGCGATAATTTTGATGCCGTGAGCGAAGGCGCCGAAGGCACTTTCATCGGCAATCAGGCCGATACATTTACTGTTGCCGGCTTCCCTGGATTTCCTTTTCCGGATGGCCTTGCACCGGGAATGACTTACTACTGGCGAATCGATGAGGTCAATGACACTGAACCGAACAGTCCGTGGAAAGGCGACGTTTGGAGCTTTAGTATTCCCCCCAAGACTGCATACTTTCCCGACCCGGCTGATACTGCCGAAGCTATCAACCTGGATTCAAAGCTAAACTGGACGGGAGGTTTCGGTGCGAAACTGCACACTGTGTATTTCGGTGACAATTTTGACGATGTCAGCAATGCCGCTGGAGGATTCCCTCAGGGAGCTGCAACCTATACCCCCGGCCCGCTTGAAATGGCCAAGACTTACTATTGGCGTGTCGATGAGTTTGATGCCATCACCACACATAAAGGTGACGTCTGGAGCTTTATAACTGAAGGCGCAGTAGGAAGTCCGAGTCCGTCAAAAGGCGCCGTGGATATCACGCAGACACCTGTTCTCACCTGGGTGCCGGGAATTTTTGCCGATTCACATGAGGTCTATTTCGGCACTGATGCAGCCTCTTTAGAGTTAAAAGGCAGCGGAAATCTCGGTTCCGAAAGCTATGAACCCGGACAGCTTGAGTGGAATACCACTTACTACTGGCGTGTTGATGAGGCAAATAACGCCAACGCCGATAGTCCGTGGACTGGTCCTCTCTGGAGCTTCACCACGGCCAACTTCCTTATCATTGACGATATGGAGAGCTATAATGACCTTGATGAAGGTGACCCCG
>JACKQG010003008.1_pt1 | contig 21212 bp, 18 predicted proteins | sample 8237621 | NCBI WGS metagenome assembly JACKQG01 (sample SAMN15677084, study PRJNA649215) | marine metagenome | biome: marine; feature: Black Sea; material: saline water; isolation source: suspended particulate matter (SPM) from the Black Sea western gyre | collected 2013-06-09/2013-06-10 | depth... | reverse complement strand
GGCTATAATGATATAAGGTATTTATCGTCACCTGACGACAAACATGGAATAAACAATGTTAATCTTCAGGATTAGTCTTCAGGTGACGCAAGACACCAGTTAGCCCGCACAAATTTTGATTCAGTGCGCTATGAATAGTCTCCCCTAAACCAAGAAAGAGAGTTGAACAATGGCAAGTCGTGTAATACGCCGTATCCTCAAGTTTATAAACATGTTCTTAATGGTTCCTCTTTTCCGGCTTGGACTGGGTTCTTTCGTGGGCAATCCAATCACAGGCTATATTATGGTAGTGAAGACCATTGGCCGGAAAACAGGTAAGGGGCGGTATGTCCCTGTCAATTATGCCATTCTGGATGGCAACATATACTGCATGGCCGGGTTTGGAAAGGGCACTCATTGGTATCGCAACCTACAGGCGCAACCCAATATCGAGATCATCATTCCCAGTGGCCCTTTGGCAGGGGTAGCTGAGGATGCCACAAACTCCGAAGAGGCCATACGTCTCATACGACAACTCCTAAAGAACAGTGGCTTTGCCGGATTCTTTGCTGGCTTCAATCCATTTACCGTATCCGATACAGAACTCCGCGAGAAGACAAAGGATTATCCTCTCATCCGCATTCGTCCTACTGGTGTCGGTAGTGGAGCAGGCGATGCGGGTGGTTGGCTTTGGATTCTGAGTTTGGTGGTATCGGTGGTTGTTTTGTGGTTTGTGCTTCGCTAGGTGAACTTTGTGAAACTAGCAAACCTGAAAGTTATGGATGCACTAACTGGGGCATTTACCCACAAGTTGAGTACATGTAGGAAGTAGCCTCACCGAATAAAGCCATGCGAAATGCGGGCTAACCATGTTTGCAGCAGACCTCGCTTCGCTCGTGGGGTAAGCGGCGCGAATTGCCAAGGTTGGTTATGGTTCACAATTGTTCAGAAGCTAAAACGCTCGGCTGCTGAAACTAACGTTAGGCAGTGAGTATGGCGTTCTTGTAAATTACATTTTTTATCAAAATTGATTATTGCAGGAGAGTGAATCATGACTTGCCAAGGAATGAAGTGCATTCTTATTATTTCCATGCTGACACTGCTTCTCACAACGGCCATGACACCAACACCCACCGCCACCCCCGAGCCTTGTGATCCCGAAACCGGGGTAGGTTGTGGGCCACCACCACCCGGATGCGACCCAGAAACTGGTGAAGGTTGTGGGCCACCACTGGGTTGTGATCCAGAAACCGGAGAAGGCTGCGGACCTCCTCCTCCGGGCTGTGATCCCGAAACGGGTGACGGTTGTGGTCCTCCAGCCGATGATTGTGACCCAGAAACTGGATATGCCTGCGGGCCAGTACCAACTTATATTCCCGCCGACACTCCTTTTGAGCGCCAATACCCCACTACGATTAAAGCAATATCAGAACCTGGTTTCTTGTTTGAATATAGAGAGGATATTGATAGAATAAAGGAATTAGGGGTAAATACATTTTTTATTGACCTCTCATACGAGCGCGGCAATGGCGATTATATAATCGTTTCCCCTGAGGAATATGATGACCCGGCTAGCGAGGAATGGGCAGCAGAAATTATCCGTAGAGCAAAATTAGCTGGTTTTGCAGTCATGCTACGTTTGCAGGTTGGTATCGGTTTCGGTTTTGTGGAACAATTCGATGATTGGGATGAATTTAAAGAAGATAGCGTCGCGGTTGCAGTCCATTGGGCATCCTTGGCGGAGGAGCTGCAGATAGAATATTACATGCCTTTTATGGAGCTAAACAAATTCCTTATGCTTGACCTTGAGAATCCACAACAACCAGGTCAACCACGATATACCTTTGACGAGGCAATGGAAATGACTTCCGAATGGGACAGCATGGCTCTTCCCCCGATAAGGGAGCAATTTTCAGGCGTATTGATAAACCAATTATCTCCATTAGGAGATATTCTACAGCACCCAGTTCAGGGATATGATATCTATGGGTTTGTTTATGCTATGCCTGATGCGGATATCTTGGATATGGAAAATGATGATGAAGTCCGAGCCAAGACGAAGTTTTGGTTTGAGCAAGCAGAGATATTGGCTCAACAAAATGATGTTGATTGGATGGTTGTGGAAGCCTTCGTGATGCGAGATACATTTGACCCTTGGTGGGATGTAGAAGACCCATACAAAACCCAAGCTGATATCTATCTCGTGGCTGCCGAGGAGTATATAGAGGTGAAGACAGTTCCCCCAGTTGGATTTGGAATAATTAACTGGTCGTGGGGAGATGTGGGAATTAAGGATACACCATCGGAGGATGTATTGCGGCAGTTCTTTGATACGCTTGAATAAGCATATATACAGCAGATTGAAACTGTAACTTTATCAATAAAAAAAACTGCCTAACCCTGCGTGCAAGCGACCCGCCTTCGGCGGAGGGTATGCGGCGCGAATAGTGCAAAGTTTGGCTATAATGAAATTGTGGAATCTTGGGAAAGTCGCCGGGCGCTTAACGCCAACGTTAGGTGTAGTATAGTTTTTGGTCACGCGTAATTGGGAAAAATTGACTCATGGACAGAGAATTTGATCAAATAGAAAAGAAGTTGTCGGTATGGAAAGAGCATTACCAAACCGAAATAATGATACGAATAGCAGGAGAATTGCCTTTGCGTCGTGACATGTTCACACTGCTAAAATTTGTGAACGAAAATAAAGTTGTTGGCACACAAAGCACAGGGAATATGCCGTTGAAAATGGTACGTGAAGTAACGGCAAAATTTGTCAATCCGCCAGAGTTGGATGAAAAAATAGGGGATCGGATATACAGTCTTCGCAGCGAAGCGGATATATGGCCTCTCTATTTTCTACATATCATAGCTGAAGTGGGCGAGTTGTTAAGCATTGCACCTGCGCGTCGTTGGCGACTAACAAAGGATGGGGAGAGATTTCTCAATGTGGACCCATTGTGGCAGGTTTCTTTTTTGCTGACAATATGGTGGTATAGCGTCAATTGGTTAGTAGCGTACCCATATTCTGGGATGGGAGACGATTTGCCACCGTTTTTCAATTATCATGTGCTTGAAAAGTTATTATCATTGCGCCAAAACACAAGAGTGTTAGTAGATGAATTTTCTGACGACTTGATAAGGAAAACTGGCTTGGTATGGGGTGCGCCAGATAGTGACTATGCGGGCAGACTTTTACAAGGTTCGATTGAGCGGATGGTGATATATATCTTGAGAAACTTCGGTGTAGTAGAGTGTGAGTATCGCGAAGAACCAATGGGAAAAGGAACGATTTCAAGACTGCATACATTCAAAATAGTACCATTTGGGAGAGCATTGTTAGAATCTTTGGCAGTGATGAGTCAATGATGAGCAGGCCGAAACTACACCTAACCCCACGTGTAAGCGACTGGGGGTACGCGGGCGAAAGATTGGAATCAGGCAGCGATTGGAATCTTTGGACACCGCGTTACGGCTAACTCCCCCAGCGCTTAACGCATACGTTGGGCAGTGTAAAAATCTGCCTTCATAACCAGTTTTCAAATAATTGGGCCTTTGAAAAAAGGAAAGTAAAGAGGTAATGGGGCCAATAGGACATCTTGGAATTGGGTTCGCGGCAAAGCCTGTATCTCCCAAAGCACCTCTCTGGGTGTTGCTGGTTGCTTCTGAAGTGCTTGACATATTGAGCTTTGTGTTTGTGGCCATCGGATTTGAAGAAGTATCAATGAATTTGTCCGAATTTATCCAAGGAAATACTGTTATATCGGTTCCGTGGTCACATGGGCTTGGTATGTCAGTATTATGGTCGCTATTAGCTACAACGATAACCTTTCTAATCTATCGGGATCGCCGAACTGCGAGCATAATTGGGTTGGTGGTTTTTAGCCATTGGGTGCTGGATTTTATCGTGCACACACCTGATCTTCCATTATTTTTCAGTGGATCTCCATTGGTTGGTCTTGGGCTTTGGAAGACAAATACTGGTCTTATCTTCTCGTTCATCTTGGAAATTGTTCTTATGGTTGGGGGAGTAGCTCTCTATTTGAAAGCAAGAAATCGAATAAATGATCTCGCCAAGTAAAGCGTTGAACGGTATTTTGAATTTTTCTTTCCAAAACTCGTCCGCGGCATTGGCTTCGGAAAAGTAAATTGAAATCGGGAAAACAAGTACGCCAAAGCCGCTTGAAATGTGAAAGGGCGATAATCGCAAACCCGGTCATCAAATTCGCTCAAATACAATTTGTGGAACAAAAAAGGCGACAGTGCGAATTTGATCACCTTAGTAATAGAAGAATAGAGTATAGTTGGAGAAACCAGGATTTTGACTTTGCATTCAGGTTATTATTCTCTTAGAATCAACTTACTAACGAATGCACTGCCCAACCCCGCTTGTAGGCGACGAGGTAAACAACAAACTACCCCAAAGCGCGACGCGACTTACAAAAAAACTAAGATCAGCCATCCATACCACCCCCGCTGCGGGGAAGTAGTAGAAATCATCCGAAAATGTCGGGGGAACAATATTCTGGTGCAAACCAGCGGGGGAGAACGAGTTGTGGTAGCCACAGACTGGACAGAAATCTATACTGAAAGAAAATGCGAAGCCTCGACGCCCGCCCATTTGTTAGACTACCGCGGCCTGCGTCAGGCCTGCGAACTGATTGAACGCGCGCATCCGGGGGAAACAGTCCGATATGCCGAACCGAAGAAGCAGACTATGATGGATCCCATCAACCCCAAGTCGAAGCATCTTCGGAGGAGCAGTCGTGAATACAATCCAAAATCAAGAGCAGGGGAATCTGAACCAGGTCTGGGTACAGTTGAGCCAAGAGGATCAAGTCGGAGTGATCCATTTGATGGCGCAGTTGGTGCTCAAGTTGATCGTGGCACAGATCGAAAGCAACCAGAAGGAGGTCTGTGATGAGCAAAATCCAGGCTGAACATCTGGGGAGGCAGGCGCTGATCTACGTGCGGCAATCCACGCTGACGCAGGTGCGCGAAAATGTGGGCAGCAAAGCACGGCAATACGACTTGGTGCAGCGCGCCCTTGATCTGGGCTGGGGAAGAGAGCAAATCGTGGTTGTGGATCAAGATCAGGGGCGTTCAGGAGCGAGTGCCGAAGGGCGGGATGGCTTCCAACATCTGTTTGGTGAAGTCGGGATGAGCCACGCCGGAGCGGTCTTCAGCCTGGAAGCTTCCCGGTTGGCGCGCTCCTGTGTGGATTGGTACAGATTGCTGGAAATATGCGCCCTGACCCAAACCCTGGTGGTGGATGAAGAAAGCGTCTACGACCCCAGCCACTACAACGACCGCCTGCTGCTGGGCTTCAAAGGCACGATGAGCGAAGCGGAGCTGCACTGGCTGCGCAGTCGCCTGAACGGTGGCAGGCTCAAGAAAGCAGAGAGCGGCGAACTGCGCCTGGATCTGCCCACCGGGTTGGTATACAACAACGCCGGAAAGATCGCGCTCGACCCGGACGAAGCTGTTCAGCAAGCCGTGCGGCTGCTCTTTGAGACCTTCGAAAACGCCGGTTCAGCCCGGGCAGTGGTGCGCCATTTTCGGCAGCACAAACTGCACTTTCCCACCCGAGAGCTGCGCGGCATGCGCAAAGGCGAACTGCGTTGGCAGCGCCTGCCCCCTGGCCGCGTCTCCGCCGTGCTGCACAACCCGCTCTACGCTGGAGCCTACGTCTACGGCCGCACCGAAGTGCAACTTGAACCCCGTCCCGGACACATCCGCCCGGCGGAAAAGCGCGTCCGGCGCACCAATCCCGAAGATTGGGATGTACTGATCAGAGATGCCCACCCCGGCTACATCAGTTGGGATCAGTATCTGCGCAACCAGCAGCGTCTGGAAGACAACTGCACCAATTGCGGGGAGAACCGCGGAGCTGCCCGCGAGGGGGCAGCGTTATTGCAAGGGATCGTGATCTGTGGGCGCTGCGGTCGTCGGATGAACCTGCGCTACCGAGACAACACCCACTACTATCGCTGCCAGTTGGCCTACCAGGAATACGGCGAACCCCTGTGCCAGTTTATCCGTGGGGAAGAAGTGGATGCCGAAGTGACTGCCCTGCTGCTGGATGCCATGAACCCGGCCCAATTGAATATCTCTTTGCAAGCCTTGGAAGAAGTTGAAGCCCATACTCAACAGATCGAGAATCACTGGCGGCTGCGCCTCGAACGCGCCGAATACGAGGCCGCGCTGGCCCGTAGGCGTTACACTGCGGTAGAGCCCGAAAACCGGCTGGTGGCTCGCAGCTTGGAGCGCGACTGGAACGAAAAACTGGCAGATGCAGCACGGTTGGAGCGTGAATATGCGGCTGCCCCGCGCCCGTCCCGATGGATTGCCAGTTCCGAAGAGCGAGCCCGCATCCTGAGCCTGGCGCAGGATTTCCCGGCCATCTGGAAAGCCAGTACCACAAGCAGCGCCGAACGCAAGCAGCTATTGCGCTTCCTGGTCAAGGATGTCACCCTGACCCGCCGAGAAGATGTCATCTACCTGGGGGTGCGCTGGCAGACCGAGGCCTTGAGTGAAATCGAAATCCCGCGCCGCCTGCGTGTTTACGAAATCTGGTGCACTTCGGACATGGTGATTGAACGTGTGCGCTCCCTGGCTGCCACTCAGACAGATCGGCAAATTGCCGTACTACTCAACCAGGAAGGTCTTACCACGGGAGTTGGTTTAGCTTTCAATCGCGTCCGGGTGCGCCGGGTGAGACTAAAGTATGACATTTCTACCGGCTGTCCGGAAATGCCAGGCATTTTCCCTGATGGAAAACGAGGCGATGGGCGATACTCAACCCATGCCGCCGCTGAGCTGTTGAATGTCAGCATTGCTACGATTGGCAATTGGTGTCAGTCGGGTAAATTGGATAGCGTTCAGGCCGTCCCTGGAAGTCCGCACTGGATCACCCTGACGTCCGACATCATCGCCCAACTTCGTAAACCCGCCAAACAAGTGCACAACAAACGCCAATGCAGCCGCTAACCGGTGATATACTAAACCCGCACCGGGTTTCTGATTGACTCGGTGCGGAGAAAATTAGCAAAAAGTAACCCAAGAGGTGCAGTATGAATGTAACTTCACCCGGCTTGCAGCCGGAGGGTAAGCGGCGCGAAAAGTCAGAAATTGGTATAAGATTGAGTTAGTCGAAGAGCTAAGATGCCGGGTCGCGATGGAATATGGCGATCAGTGGTTATGAGCAAACAAGTTGTTTTTTTGCGTCGCCGGGACGCCTAAAGCCAACGTTGTGTGGCTTCGCAATCTGAGATAAAGTTTATATCAGCAGCTAATCAAAGGGAGAGATTATGAATGCGAATAAATGGCTCACTGTTGTTATCGTCACAATATTACTTGGTCTTACTTGTTCTTGTTCCCAAAACGCGATCACTGGCAAGTTTATAAATCGTAGCAACCTTGACGAATATTTGATAATAAACCCCGATGGCTCATTTACTATAAGAACTTTAGAGGGGGAAATCACGGGAAAGTGGGAATCCCAAGATAATGAGAGAATTTATTTTTTTTCCAGCGATCAAGATTTTCGATTAGGAGCGAGAATCAAGGAATACAAAATCATCGATGATAACGCCCGAGTTTGGGTAGAAGAAACACAATTTTCTCAGGGAATTGGCACTTTGGAATATGAAATTATTGCTCAGTGGGAGAAGGTTTCGGAAGTAGGGATGGTTATAGAGTTTTCCAAAGACGGAACTTTGTTCTATGCAAATCCTGAGACCGGAGAAACTTCACCGCCATTTGCCAATTATACTTTTTTAGACAACGATACTATTCAACTTAGCGGCGAAGATGGCGTAGTCACTGGTGATGTAATCATCATTGATGATGTACTCATTCTTTCGGGAGTTGAAGGTATTGAGGAGTACAGGAGAGTATCACCTGAAGAATCGCCTAGAAGTAATGATGCTTTATCAATCCTGAAACTGTGGGAGAAAGAGATTGTAAGTGTATCCTTCTTATTGGCGATCTTGATATTCGTATTGCTGATGAACAGGTCTTTGACTGATTTGCTAAAATAATAATTACAGTTAGAATATAATCATATTGTGAAAGGAGATTTTGTCATGAACCGAATCCAAATTTCTAGAAATGTATATATGCCTATTGTAAAGACCTTGATTACTTTGTTCATTCTCTGGGTAATAGGCGCTATCCTAAAGATGCTACCAATGCTAAAGGAACTAGCACTTCCGAAAGTGTCATTTACGGTTCCAGATATTATCAATATGATTGTGGCATCGTTGATGGCGGTAGTCCTTGTCAACTTCGCAAAAGAAATTGGATTTCAGTTGAAAAGGTCCGTATCCAGTTTGCCTGAAAGCGGTGTTTTGGTTGCTTCCTTGGTATATGCGATTGCGGTAGTGATTGTGTATGACGCCTTTACACCTCTAGGATATTTTCTGTTTGATGAAAGTTTTTGGGTTTATCAAGTAGGTTTCTTTATTTTGTTACTTGTTCCCGTAAGCTTTGGTGGGGTAATTCTATATAGAAACGCAGATAACTTCATTGACTTGGTCAGCGGTGGAGTTGGAGAGAAACTTAAAGCGCCGGATGAAGTCATCTGCCAGGAATGTAACGCGGCCAATGTGTCAAAAGCCAAATTCTGTGTTAATTGCGGGGCTGAGATTATCTTGCCAAAAGAGGAACCTACGAGTGCAATCTGTCAAGAGTGTGGGGCGGAAAATGATCTTGCGGCGAAATTCTGTTTACAATGTGGTTCGAAAATCACGCCCCCGGTTATCGAAACAGCGAGCAAAAAATTATGCCCAGCATGTAGGAAAGAAAATGAGCCTGATGCAGGTTTTTGTATTGAGTGTGGAGCTCGCCTTTCGTGAGGGTGTAACTGAGACAACTTCACCAATAGTTCTGGAAAAACAGCAAGGAGATTCAGATGTTTGGGATTAATAAGAACATTCAAATAGTACCTCGGCAGCGCTTGGCACTATTACTCTTACTTTTGTTCACACTGATACTTACCGGCTGCGGTATGATGGAAGCAGAAATCACATTTTATAATGGGGAGAAATGGCGATATGAAGCATGGCTGGCTGTTCCTGCTGATTTGATTACAGCCGAAGGTGGGCAGGAGGCGGTAGACAGCTATATGACTGATGTTCAGAATGAAATTTGGCGTGAAGCCCCCGATGTCCAAATCGATTTAGCGCGGGAGTCTATAAGTCAAGAGCAAGTTGTATATCGGCTCACAATTGATGGTGAAGGATGGGATAAACTGACTGATGTCTCTGATATTTCAGTCACCGAAACGAGCGAGGGGATACAGATTCGATATCCGTTATCATACATTAGCGATTTCGAAATTACAGCCATTACCGTTAAGGGAAGTAAGATCATCTCTAGCAATGCGGATGTTACCACTAACGGAAGCGCAACCTGGCATAATCCAAATCCATATGATGAACCTATTAAAGCTGTTTTAGTACCGAAGCGAGAGATTAGCTGGATACCAATGGTTTTTGTCGTTCTGGTTCTTGGGACTGGTATTCTAATGGTTCGATCATTGCAACGGATATGATTTATCTTTTTGTCAGAGGTGATGAGTATGTATTGTTCTGAATGCGGCACAAGCAATCAAGATGGAGCCAAATTCTGCAAAGAGTGTGGTCATCGGTTGGCTGGTTATCAAACTTCATCTAGAAAAACAAGTTTCACGAAAGGCACGTCAGCGCTGTTAGGTATATTGATTATCGCTGTATTCGCAGTGATTGTCTATCACTTTCAAGTAATGGAAAAACAGAGTACGAAAACCGATTTGACGAGCACAGAATCGCCGGAAACTCAAACCGTCGAATTGGTAGAAAACGCAACAGCAGAAATAACAAATTCTCAGGGATTTGACAATTTACCAACTCCTACAACTTTCCATTGTCAAGATTCCATCGGATGTGTGACTTATGGTCCTGATGAACCCATTCGCATTGCCTCTGCATTAGTAATCTCTGGCCCAAATATTGATTTAGGTAAAAATTCTCAATATGGTATTGAAATTGCCATTGATTTCAAAGGAGAGATTTTTGGCCATTCGATTGAACTTCAGACTGAAGATGAAGGGTGCTCCGCCGGAGGTGGACAGGCTGCTGGACAAAAAATCGTCTCGAATCCTACAATCGTGGCTGTCATTGGCACTAGTTGCTCCGGCGCAGCTGTGACTATGTCGGAGGTTATTTCTGAATCTGGTTACGTGATGATTTCTCCATCTAACACTACTCCTTCTTTGACCGACCCAGATCAGGCATGGAACCCAGGTTACCTGCGCACTGTCCACAACGACAAGTGGCAGGGTAAAGCAATGGCTGATTTCGCCTACAACAATTTGCATGTAATTAATGCTGCCGCTGTCCACGATGGTGATTCCTACACTGAAAGTCTGGCCCGTGCATTCGCAGACTCCTTTGAAGAACTTGGTGGCACAATCGTTGAATTCACCGCTGTGAACAAAGGCGATACCAATATGCGCTCTGCGCTTTCAGCAGTTGCCGCTGCCGGCCCACCTGAATTTCTGTACTACCCGGTTTTCACCGCAGAAGGCGGCTTCCTAACCAAGCAGGCTAAGAGTTTTCCCGGACTTGAGAATACATTTCTTGCTGCTGCTGACGGAATGATCTCTAATGCCGCCATTGAAGCTTTTGGTGAAGCCGGTGAATACATGTACTTCTCCAGCCCAGATTTTTCCTTTTCGGGTGATCTATACAATAGATTTATCGCTAAATACGAAGAGAAATACAACACAAAGCCAAATTATGGTTTTCATGCCTATGCCTTCGATGCCGCCAATATGATTTTTGCTTGTGTTGAAGAAGTGGCACTACTGGAATATGATGGGACCATGCATATCGGTCGCCAATCGCTTCGCGATTGTCTTTACAATATTTCTGGATTTGAGGGTATTACAGGTATTTTGACTTGTGATGAATACGGCGATTGTGCTGACCCGAATAATATGGCCGTTTTTCAGTTGCGTAATGGTGAATATGTTCGTATTTGGCCATAGTGCTACCACTAAGGAAATCAATCAGTAATACGAAGATTTCCTCTTCTCCCTGCATATTTAGGAAATGCCATGTATTGTCCATATTGCGGTACTGAAAACATAAAAACAGCCAGGTTTTGTAAGAAATGCGGCCAGCTATTAGAGCAAGAAAGCCAGCCAAAGCCTAAGAAGAAGACCTGGAAGCTATTCTTAGTTTCATTTCTCTTGCTGGTTATCATTGTTGCATCGGTGTTCATCTACTCTGACCTCATTAGTACAGAGTCTATGCAAATTCCTGTATTCATAAATCAGCCTCAAACAGAATGGGTTTCTTGGAACGTGCCGGTAGGTGCAACAGATCAAGCAACACGGGAATTGATTTTTGAAGGAGTGCTAGCAAATGACTTCATAAACCCACCTACAAAGGGTGAAAAAGAAAAATATCTCTGGAGCTACAGCATCGAATTTCTTCAGGTAGAAGGCGATTGGGCAGTGTTGTCAGCCGCTCCTAAGGATAAAAGCAGTGGGGAGTTAGTGGATACAGAGGGTATCCCACTCTTGGGAAGAAAAATTAATAATCAATGGGAGATTGCACACCCGCAGGAAGACAATTTCATTCTCTGGCTTCCACAGATCCCCAATTCACTTCTCACCCTGGAAACGAAGACTTATCTCATAATGCGGTATGGGGGTGACGAGTGAGCATAAGGGTAAACAAATTTGGATCATGTTTATTGCTGTTTTTAGTTTCTGCTATTGGTGGCATCTTTTTTATTCAGCATGTGGAGGCTCAGTCTAGCGCGTATAAACTCCCATATCCCGCAGGTTCATCCTATCTATTGACACAGGAAAATGATACATGCGATGAAGAAGGTGGAACACATTGTGGAAAGGGAAAGTATGCTTTCGACTTTGCGATGCCTCGTGGGGCATCAGTTGTTGCTAGTAGAGAAGGGACGGTGCTCATCGTAAAGGATGATTCTGATGAAGGAGGATGTGATGGCATCTATGGAAATAAAGCCAATTATATAGTGATAGATCATGGTGATAGTACATCTGCTCTTTACCTACATCTTATGTATACCTCGGCCATTGTAGAAGAGGGCGAATGGGTATATCAAGGCCAAGAAATCGCATCATCAAATGCTACTGGCCATGCTTGCGGAAATCATTTGCATTTTCAGGTTCAGCAAACGCCATCTTCGCGATGGAACTGGTACACACAATCTATTCCAATATCCTTTTCTGATGATGATGTTATTTCCAAGCATCCTGACGGGATTCCTCTTGGAGGAGAGACGTATCTTTCTGATAATGTTTTAGTCAGTACACCCGTTCCTGAAAATACACCTACAGCAACAATCGCCCCTTCGCCGACAGCGATCTCTTCTCCTTATCTTGATTCTGAAAATATAGATTTCATAGGGCAGATAGGCGGTGTAACCAAGTCAGTCGATATTCAGGGAGATTATGCATATCTTGGTCAAGGGCCGCGCTTGGTTATTCTAGATATATCCAATCCAGCTTCGATTACCGAAATTGGCAGAAGTTCAGTATTTCCCAGCGTGGTACAAACGGTTTCAGTTGAGAGTAACTATGCTTATATAGCAAATTACGAATATGGGGCTACCGAAAAAACCGGATTATGGATTATGGATGTTTCCGACCCATCGAAAATTACTGAGGTTGGCCATCTTGAGACACATTGGACCACGGATGTTGTTGACGTTGAGATCTTAGAAGAAAAAGCCTATATCGCTACGATAACTACCTTGAATGTAATTGATCTTGCTGATCTCGCTCGACCAGTTCAAATTGGGGAATTATTTATTGGACAAGGTTGGAATAAAAACATAACTGGAATCTCTGTAGCTGGGGATTATGTCTATATCGCGGCAGGTAATGCTGGTTTGCGCGTCATCGATGTATCCGAACCCGTACAGCCAATAGAGGTGGGTGCATACGAGATGGCGGGAGAGTGGGAATATGCAAACGACGTTGCTGTATCAGATGGCTATGTTTACGTTGCCGGTGGATTTTCTGGTCTTTATATCATGGATATCTCTCTTCCATCGAATCCGGAAAAAATAGCCTCTTACGAAGTGAATGGGGCAGCTCGAAATGTGGCAATAGCCGGACGTTATGCGTATGTGTCTGTCCTTTTTGGTGGGCAAACGATGGATGCGTATTTAACCGCGGTGGACATATCAGTACCGACACACCCACAAGGTTTTGGGACTTCTGATCCATTTTCTTATGCACCATCGTTGCATGGGTTAGTAATAGACGATAATATTGCTTGCATAATTGCGGACGAGACTGGTCTGATTTTGTACGATATTTCTATACCCTCGGATCGGATGATTATTGGAAATTACAAAGTATTTGGTGAGACTACCGATATTGATCTTGTTGATGAGTATATCTATATTACTGAGCGTTTTGCAGGGATACTACCTTTTGATAAAGGCGCTCTCCGAATTATGGATGTTTCTAATCCTGCGGCGCCTATGGAAAAAAGCCACTATGAAGTTTCAAGAGGAGTCAACAGTGTATCTGTAGTAGGAGAATATGCTTATACAGCAACAGCAACAGGCTTGGAAGTGGTGGATGTATCCGATCCAACAAACCCTGAGTTTGTGAGTTCGTTTTATGCTGGACGTGAAGCAGTTGACATATTGGTGATTGGTAATTATGCATATATTCCCGTAGATAATACCGAAAATCCACCCGCTGAGATGGGATTATATATACTCGATATCTCCACACCTTCTGATCCCAAAGAAATAAGCTTTGTGGAAATTCCAGGAGTAGGGTCATATGGGTGGGGAGATTTGGCTGCGCTTGAAAACAGTATATACGTTGTTGACACCAGCTTGTGGGTAATTGATCAGAATAACCTCTCTGATCCCAGTGTAATAGGCCAAATTCAAGATTGGCCTGCTACAGCGATAACGGTAGCTGATGATTATGTTTACCTGGGAAATGATTTTGGGGGCATTACCATTATGAATTTATCGAACCCATTAGAAATTACGCAAGTCGCTGATATTTCTTTTGGGCCAGTAATGGGGGGCATAAGAGTAATGGATATTTATGTAGTGGGTAATCTCGCCTATATCGCCAATGGAAACACGATGAGGGTGGTAGATATTTCCGCGCCGTCGAACCCAATCGAAATTGGTCATTTCGAGACGCCAGGATGGTCTGAAGAAGTAGACGTTGGGGATAATATTTATGTTGCTGCTGGTGATGCCGGGTTACTGCTCTTGCGTTTCGCAGCGGGAATTGAGTTTTCGCAGTCAAACGAAACTAATGATGAACAAACAGTGGTCAAGACGGTTGTTGTTGCAAGAGCAACTCCGGTAGATAAGTTGACTCAAACAACATCCCATCTCGCGTGTCCAGGTTCATTACCAACTCGCCTATGGGTTGGTGGATACGCTTATGTCAATCCCGAACCTCCATTACCCAATCTGGTTCGTCTTGAACCTGGAAGAGATCATGCTGCGGCAGGGCAAATTCAGCCTGGGGGTGTAATGGAAATCCACGATGGGCCAATTTGCAATGATGGATATACTTGGTGGCAAGTTACCGATCTAAGTACAGGAATCACAGGTTGGACAGCGGAGGGAGATAGTCAGTCCTACTGGCTTGTCCCATGCGATTCCGTGAGTGCGTGTGGTGAGTAGAACATCTAAGAGGAACTATGTACTGTATACAGTGCGGAACCAAAAATCATGAATCGGCCAAGTTTTGTAAAGAATGCGGCCAGCAGCTAATAGAGCGAGATGCAACATTAACTCAACCACGCGCTAGAATTACAATACCGATAATTGCGCTACTAATTCTGGCCAGTTTATTGTTGACTGTGATTTTCTTTTCCACATCCGGTAAACATCAAGATGGTAAGAGAACAATTGTCGAACATGAGCAAGAAACAAATCTACCAACAGATATTGAAATTGCATTATTTGAAGAAAGTGCTTTTGCAGAACCTATCACATTGAATTTAGCCGGGGGTGATGATCCGCAAGTTTACGAAGAATATCGCACAGAAATTCTCGGGCAAGCACCAGCCCCATCGCATCCAGGGTGGTCAAGTGCTCAAAGTAAAGGCTGGCTTGAATTCTTCACATCCAATGGATATGCAGAAGAAAGAATGGTTCTGGCTCAAGCCTATATTGGCGGTGAGATAGAATCCCATTTTTTATTCTATGACAGTTCAATAGAGCCATACATTATCGATGGGAAAAATGAGCCAGAGTCGTATTTCACGCTCCATTTAGCCGACCGCGAATTGCAACAAATAGGCTTTACGAATGAATATGAGCAATTCGGCGAAAAATACTACACAGTAAACTTTACGTACAAGCTAAAAAATATTTTGCCAGAACTTCCTGAAGTTGAAATTGAATTTGAAGGCTCATCTGATTTCTATTGGGATCCAGGCGTTGGCGCGTGGGAATTATTGGACGTGTATCTGGGGGATAAAGGTGCATACGAGTATTTAGATTTGTTTGAAGCTACTCAATCTAGTGATACTTTAGCAAGTGTTGCCGCCTCAACTGATGACTCGCAAAATGGAGAAGGCGTTGTAGAAACAGTAGTCGTTGTTGAGACGGTTGTTGTAGAAAAGGAAGTGGAAGTTGTAAAAACCGTTGTGGTAGAAGTAGTTGTTGAACCCACTGCTGAACCTATTATTATCGAAGCCGATTATCAATGTCCAGATTTAGGCAGCGTTCGATTACAACTTGGCATGACGGCCCAAGTTAATTATGAGAAAGTGAATCTACGTTCCTCGCCTGAAGTCCCCTCGGATTGGGATGCCAATATTTTGACGGCACTATCTAATGGTGAAAAGGTTACGATTATCGGAGGGCCGGAATGTGTGTATGATGGTACATGGTGGGAAGTGGAAACAGAATCCGGGTATATTGGTTGGATGCGTGAATTGACTACTGATAGTAGATTACTCGAACCTTTGAACTAACCCCTGCATATCACCCACTGTCAGGATAAGGAATGAATGAGAAATCTTTATATCGCGTCTTGATTCGTCTCGCAATATATATATTTTCCTTTGCGATGCTTTTCGTAAGGATGAAATTTCCGGACGATATTCCAACGGCTTTTGCTCAAATGCCCTCCCTTGAGAGTATCTCAATTCAACAAGAACTATCACAATTCGCTTCTGCCGGGCTTGATAGATTCTACAGCCCTCCCAGAAGCTTGAGCATCAATCCCATTATTTCCTGGAATACTTTCCTGGGATCGCCAAGTGCTGATTTAGGTAATGCTATTACTGTAGATGGGAATGGGAATATTTATGTGACAGGATGGAGTGAAAACACTTGGGGAAACCCGATCAATCCTTTCAAAAAAAAAGCTGCTGACGGGAATTACTCGACCGGAAGTGCATTTACTGGCAATGCTTTTGTTGCAAAGTTGAACCCCAATGGATTGTTGGAATGGAATACTTATTTGGGTACGTCAGGAAGTAATATAGGCGAAGCTATAATGTTGGATGGCGACGGGAATGTCTACGTAGCTGGCACAAGCGATGCCACCTGGGGAAATCCAGTTAATCCATTTAATACAGGATTGAACATAGATGGAAATCCATCTAGCGATGCTTTTGTTGCAAAGCTTAACAACAATGGCGTTTTGCAATGGAATACATTTATGGGATCATCAAATGATGACACAGGTAATGATATTTCCGTAGATGGGGGTGGAAATATTTACATCGCTGGCACAAGTACAGCCATTACATTCATGACAGATGACAACGGAGATACCTATGTGATGGATATGGATGTCACTTGGGGCAAGCCGCTAAATTCCTTTGCAGGTTATATAGATGTATTTGCCGCTAAGTTAAACAGTAGCGGGGCTTTAGTATGGAATACATTTATGGGTTCTTCATATGAGGATGTAACCACAGCAATTGATGTAGACAACGAAGGCAATGTCTATGTAGGTGGCTATAGCGATGCAAACTGGGGTAATCCGGTAAAAGATTATCCTTACCAAGAAACTTTAAATACGAATTTTGACGCATTTATCGCCAAATTGAATAGTGATGGAACTTTGGAATGGAATACCTTTTTGGGCGCAGCATATGAATACTCCGATAAGGGATCGAAGAGAATTTCATATGCTGGCTACTGTAGTGATATTGCTGTGTACGAAGACGGAAGTGTATTTTTGACAGGTTGGGGCCATAGCGCTTGGGGGAATCCTATTAACGGATTCAATATTGGTACTAATAGCGATGGATACCTAACTAGTGATGCTTTTGTTGCAAAACTAAACAGCAACGGTGATCTACAATGGAATACATTTATGGGATCATCAGATGATGATGAAGGAAACTCAATCGCTTTGGACAGTAGAGGAAACATTTATCTCACAGGTTATAGTAGCACTAAATGGGGTAGTCCAATTGCTACTATACCGGGGCTTGGTGATGGTTTTACGGCGAAGCTTAGTAGCAATGGAATTTTGGAATGGAACACTTTTATGGGTTCGAGAGGAAGAGCGATTGCTGTAGATGAAAATGGTAATGTTTCCGTGACAGGAATCAGCGATGCCAACTGGGGAAATCCTATTAATGTTCACGCAGGAGACTTAGATGCTTTTGTTACTAGGTTGAATTTAGAAGACGCGACACATCCTACATTAGTTAGGTTTTCTCCTGAAGAAAGTGCCACGGGGATTAGTATTGACACCACGGTTTCATTTACTTTCAGTGAATCTATCAATGTTTCAACCCTCAACAATAGCACTTTTTCCCTGAATGATGGTAGAGTTTCCGGTACAATATCTTATGATCCTGATACTTATACTGCTACTTTTATTCCTGACAAAAATCTTAAGTATGACCATCAATATACTGTTACTTTGACTACCGGCATTCTCGATGAGTCTGGGAATTCATTAGCAGGAACCTATTCGTGGAACTTTACCACAACACATTTACAAGATGAACCGGAAGATAGAGCCACTCTGATTCTTGAGGCAATAGATAACTACTATCATCAGTTTACCCTTCCGGACAATTTTCCTAAAAGTGTTATTCAGGCTATTGTTGCACAAGAGACAGGCAGATATCATGATTTTAATAATGAAATCGTTGCTGAAGATTGGGGACGTGGAGTGATGCAAATTACCACTAATGGTTTTGTCGGTGCCGGTAGTGGGGGATGTATAGCTGCTGAATGTATCCAATGCAAAGATCGACAAAATAGAGACGCATGTCAAGCATATTACTCCAATACTCAAGAAGGGATAAATAGAAATGTGCGGGATGGCTTATATGCCCTTGAAGAAAAGTATAGGATTTCTGGTTATTGCGGGAATGTTCAAGCTCATTTGGATATCTCACCTGAGGAAATTTGCTGGCTGTCAATTGCGCAAAGATATAATACAGGAGGCGAAATACCCACTGAATATCTTTGGAGGGTGGGTGAACGCCTCCAAAAGTTAAAATATAATTGGTACGATATAGAAGGCGTTGAAGATCAATCCACATTAGGAGAGAAGTTCCAAAGAGCCTATATCGAGAGTGCTAAACTCGAAAGCCCTGGGATACTCCGTGTTTATAATTCACAAGGGCAGGCAACGGGCATTGTCAATGGCGAAGTTAGGGAAGAAATTCCAAATTCCATCTATGATGAAGATGAGGAGATTGCAATTATTCTCTTTTCAACCAATTCCTATCGCTATCAAGTTATAGGTTTGGAAGATGGGAATTATGGCTTAACGATAAATTACACTCAGGATAATGAGACGACCACATTTCGGGCAGTTGATATTTCCATTACAACTAATGCAATTCATCAGTACACTGTAGATTGGAAATCTCTTGCGGAAGGGGAGAAGGGAATTGCCGTTCAGATAGATTCTGATGGTGATGGTATTTTTGAAGAAACGATTAATACAAGTGAATATCTTTCTGAAGATGAGTTCCAATCACAACGGTTGTTTTCTCTTCTAAAGGCTAATAGTATTTTGCTATTGAGCATTATTATTTTCTTTATTGTAATTTTTGTGATGAGTGCGCTAATGGTAAAAGCATTGCGGAAATTGAATGGACGTAACGGAACAAGTAGGTTATGAGAAGGTGAATCCGTGTTCATTGCCTGAAGGTGTATTCAATTGGCTTGAGGGTAGTCAATCAAAAATATCCACGAAAGCCGCGGAATGGGTTGCGCATAAAAGGGTAGCTCAAAGAGTATGTAATTTGGCGCAACCCATACCGCTCTTGTACTGGTGATAACAATATTTTTATTGCCAAACCGGTGAGCAAACTTGCTGTGGTGATAGAGAAATGAAGATGGTGTCGAAAGACGCAAGTTTGCACACCTCGTTAAAGATTTGCGAGGGTAATATGCAAACTTAATAGCTGGCGTGACAGTTTGTTAACAAAATGTGGCTAGCAAAATCAGTCTGGGGTTTCAGAATCAGCAAAAGGGTTTTGTGAAAGGTAAACTGAAATCAAATTATAGTTCCTTCCCAAACCTTGATGTTTTTCATACCATCTTCTGCGTAGATTTTTAACGACCAGGGACCGTTGCTGTTGAGATGATAGCGCCAATAAGCGCATGGCTCTTCTTCCAGCGGTTCAGCAAACCCACGGATATCATCGATCTCTACTTGTACTTGCCGAACGCCTACATTATCCTGTACTTCGATTAGCAAATTTCCATCCTGGCTCATATGGACTGACACTACCTCAGGCATTCCAAAGAAATCAAACACAGCGGTGTGGTAGGCGCTGTGTTTCTCCAAGCGATGTCGGGCAGCTTGGTAATAAGCAAGTCCTTCATCCGTGGCCAATATAGATTTTGCCATTGCTGCGGCATCTTTGATTCGCCCGCGCTGATGAGCTTCTCCTGGGGTAGGTTTTCGGTTGGGATCGTGTTCAGGCCATTTGGTCACAACCGTTTTATCCCCATATTGCTTGAATAACAGATTCCCGACCCGTCCACTTAACCCCTCAATAATCACGTTCTTTTTTACTTTTGCCATCGCAAGGCCCTCCGTGTTATCTCTAGTGTTCTTTCTATTATAACTTATTTATAACCTATTCAAAACCTATTTATAACTTATAACAACAAGCAATGTGATAAATAGTGATTATAATCTTGCTAAAGAAAATGCCTTGCCAAGTCGTAAACAGAGTGGGTAGTTTTTACTTTTCAGTTCAAAATGAGTTGTGGTAAGCATTGGATAGTGGCATAATCCAAGTACAATGAAAACGCCACACAACCCCGCGTTAACAACGACCGGGCTTTTCGCCCGGAGGGTACGCGGCGCGATTGGCTAAGTTTGGTTATAATTTACGGTGCTTCAGGGGCAAATCCGCCCGGCGTGTTACGCAATCGTTGGGCCGCAAAGATTGGATGCAAGTGATAGATGTATGCTATTGTCAAATTTTTGCTATTAGCAAATCTAGGAGGAAAACATGTCACAGGATACCCAAATTATCCTAGCAAATATGGTTATGGCCTTGGCTGCCATTGGGTCACTTATAGCGACAGTAATATTAACCCATCGTTCTTTGCGAGATCAGCGTGAGTTACAAGCGAAAGTAGTCAATAATGAATCCCTTTTGCTCGCGCGAGAAATGCTCAATCACCTACCTAAAGCCTTGCGCTTTGATGGAGTAACCGAAGAAGATTTTGCTGAATTATCTCAAAAAGGAATATCAGAAAAAGAAGTAGCATATTTATATGTGAATTTCAAGGCAGGCGCTCAACTTCATGAAATCGCTCAAAGAAAGATAGTGACTCCATATAAACCTGGAGATTACCGCTATACAATGATGTCAGTCCCTGAAACGAGGGTAGCGTGGAGAATTTTACAAAAAACGATAAGCACATCTGGTTTTAAAGATCGTATGAATGCAACCGTTCAGCTATTTGATGAAGCATCATGATCCATCTTTCATATATAAGGCGCGCACCATTTAATAAAAGGGCGCGGCATTGGCAGCGAGTGAGTGCTCTGAATCGGAAAAATACACACGCCAAAGCCGCTTAGTTGCATCGAAAAGGAAACTACTGCAAAGCCGGTCGGCATAATCGCTAATAATAACAGCAATTCCCGGAATAGGGGCAGTTGAGCTAAGGTGGAGCAGGAGAAAAGGGCAAATTGCAGAGAGGCTATCCACGTAAGGCGGGACACTATGATACATTGACGTAGCGGCACAATGAGG